>Ga0189276_10250_pt1 | contig 38830 bp, 37 predicted proteins | sample N26A31minimetaG_FD_130321 | JGI IMG/M metagenome (GOLD analysis project Ga0189276, IMG submission 130321) | Marine microbial communities from the Costa Rica Dome - N26 A3-1 mini metaG | ecosystem: Environmental > Aquatic > Marine > Oceanic > Photic zone | place: Costa Rica: the Eastern Pacific... | reverse complement strand
TATAGAACATCGAACATCGAATGATGAATAATGAAGTGTCGGCAAAACAAAACAACGATCCCCTTCAATTACTCGATTAATCAATTACACAATTACTCTTTACTTCTTCCTTCCTTGGCGGGAGACATTATCGCCGCGCCGTTGCGACGCCGCGAGCCTGTTTTAAACCACATAGAGAGGATAGAAAGCATAGCTTCACACACCCTTTTAATCTATCTTTTGCGGGAGATGATAAGATGAATTAACTATCAAATCGCTTCTCTGAAGCTCTTGATAACTCTTTCTTCGACTTTCTACAATCATAACGCCTCTCTGAGGCTTTAAGAGGCAGAACTCTTTTAGAGCACCAGAGGTGCGACCTGATTGTAGAGAATAAAGTCACAAACTTGTCAAAGCACCAGCGGTGCGATTTGATCAACCTTCAAAAAATCTCTTTGCCCCTTCCATCCTTGGCGGGAGACATTATCGCCGCGCCGTTGCGACGCCGCGAGCCTTTTTTTCACCACATAGCCACAATAGCCCACATAGATAAAAAACATAGCTTCACACACCCTTTGCCTAATCTATCCTTTTGATGGAGATGATTGTAAGACTGCTTCGCTCCGCAAGCTCCGCTCACAGTGACGGTAAACCAAATTAACTCCAGATCAAACCCTCCGCGCCGCTGCGACGCCGCGAGCATTTCTTCCCGCCAAGCCTCAAAACTTCACCTGCGCTTCTAGCTTCTGCCCATCGCGTTCGTACCAAAGTTTCGCTTCATCTCCTTTTTGGAAAGCGCTTAACGCTCGCATATAGCTCATCATATCCACTACGCTAGAATCTCCTAATTGCACAATGACATCTCCTTTTTGCAAACCTGCAGCTTGAGCGGGCTTGTCTTCCGAAACTCCATCGATTCTCATGCCCTTGCCATCAAATAAATAATCCGGAACTACGCCCAAAGAAACCGTGAATCGGGGCGAATCACCTGAACTGTCCTTGGTTTTGGTAAAGGCCAATTTTGGTTCCTCATCCAGCTTCCCAACCAATCGCTCTATGTATCTAACTACCTTCAACAAGCCCTCATAATTGATCTTTTCTGAATCGTCTGAAGGTTTGTGATAGTCTTCGTGCTGACCAGTGAAAAAATGTAAAACAGGTAAATCCTGCAAGTAAAATGAGGTATGATCAGAAGGGCCAACTCCTGATTCGGAGGTTACTAATTTCAAACTGTCTGCATTCACTAGATCCAAAGCAGACACAAAACTTGGACTGGTGCCCACTCCATTGATGGCTAGGGTTTTTTCTTCGTTAAGCCGACCAACCATATCCATGTTGACCATGAAGTTGACAGTTTCTAAATCTATGGTTGGATTTTTTACAAAATAATTAGACCCCCAAAGACCATTTTCTTCTCCCGAAAATGCGATAAACAAAAAGTTGGACTGATGCTTTTGATGCTTTAATAGTTCTGCCAAAGCCAAGAGTGCAGCAGTGCCGGAAGCGTTATCATCTGCTCCATTATGGATGGCGGAATCTCCCCGATGCAAAGAACCCACTCCACCAAATCCCAAATGGTCAAAATGAGCCCCTATCACAATTGTTTTTTCAGCCTGATTATCAATGAAGCCTAGAACATTTCTACCTGTGATTCCTTCTCCGTCTGTGCCAATCACAGCTTCTTCATGAGGGTTGGATGGTTTGGAAACGGTAAATTCCTGGAAGAATCCAGAGGTTCCTTTGGGCTCAATTCCTATTTGCTCAAAACGCTCTGCCAAATATTGGGCAGCTTGCTCTTCTCCTTCTGTGCCAATAGCACGGCCTTCCAGTTGGTCTGCAGCCAAGAAACTGACATCTTTTTTCAAGTTTGACAATAGCTTATCATCGCTGGGAGCCGACTGACAAGACAGCATCACAGTTGCTATCAAAGAGGTAATAATCAGAGTATTGAATTTCATAAAAGCAGGAGTTTAGCTCAAAGATAATAATTGGTATCTTCGCGCAGCAAAATAAAATGAATACAAAATGCGTCTTTCTTTATTCGCTTTGATCGCTTTGATCATTTCCTGCTCTCCCAAAAACTCAAGCACCGAAGAGCTTGAAACTCCAACTCACACTACTACTGACTCATTACTTCTTTCTGAAAATGAAATGAAGTACCTCAGAAATATCAAACAATTGACTTTTGGAGGCAATAATGCAGAAGCGTACTGGTCATTTGATGACTCCTTATTGGTTTTCCAGTCTGATTATGCAGCCTGGGGAGCTTCCTGTGATCAGATTTTCTATACCGACTGGAGAAAGGATGATTTGAAAAATAACGCTCCTCAGCGGATCTCAACAGGATTGGGAAGAACGACTTGTGCTTATTTTCTTCCAGGCAATGAAGCCATCGTCTATGCCTCCACTCATCTGGGCGGGGACGACTGCCCTCCTGTTCCTGAAAGAAGAACTGACGGGAAATACGTTTGGCCTATTTATGATACCTATGATATTTTCACTGCGGACTTGAGTGGTAATCTTTTATCCCAACTAACCAATGAACCTGGCTATGATGGGGAAGCTACCCTATCACCGAAAGGGGATAAAATTGTATTTACATCCATGCGTACTGGGGATTTGGAATTGTTTACCATGAATATTGATGGAAGTGATGTGAAGCAAATAACCTCAGATTTAGGCTATGACGGCGGAGCATTCTTTTCTCCTGATGGAAGCAAATTAGTATGGAGAGCCTCCCGCCCTAAGACTGAAGAGGAGATCAAAGAATATCAAGAGTTATTGGCTGAAGGATTAGTGAAGCCAACTGAAATGGAATTATATGTAGCCGATGCAGATGGGAGCAATATTCAAAAAGTAACGGATTTGGGTCAGGCGAACTGGGCTCCTTTTTTCCACCCATCAGGTAAAAAGCTGATTTTCGCTTCTAACCATCACACCGAGCGTGGCTTCCCATTCAATCTGTATATGATCAACTTAGATGGCTCAGGATTAGTCAGAATCACTGAAAATGACACCTTCGATGCATTTCCGGTCTTTTCCAACGATGGTAAATATCTGGTATTCTCCTCCAATAGAAATAATGGTGGAACTCGGGACACCAACTTATTTGTCGCCGAGTGGATCGGTGATTAAAGCTTGAGACCGCAGGGGCTAAAAACTCTTGCGGTTTTTCTTTTTTGCATGCTTGCAAATCCTTTTTTATCTTCTGCCTTCTCAACCTATTTTTGAAATGAAGATTTATCGAAGATTAATCATTCCTTTTTTGGTCACCCTTCTTCTGGTCATAGCCAAAATCTACTACAAAGGAGAATCTGAATCTTGGGAAGGCTTTTGGAGTTATCTTCCTCACCTCAATACCATTCTGATCATTTCGGGATTTACCTGGTGTCTATTGGTTTTTACAGGAATCCTCAAGCGGATTTTCCTGAAACAATACGATATCAGCAAAGAAGATAATCTCAGGGCAAGAAAGGTATACACCCAACTCAATATCCTTCAAAAGATCACAAACTTTGTTATCATCGTTCTGGGAATCGGGCTGATCTTGATTTCTTTCGAGCCTATTCGAAAAATCGGAGTTGGAGTCTTCGCCTCCGCAGGTGTAGCGGGTATAATAATCGGTTTCTCAGCACAAAAAGCTATAGGGGCACTGATTGCAGGAATCCAAATTGCCTTTGCACAGCCATTCCGGCTGGATGATGCGGTGGTGGTCGAAGGCGAATGGGGCTGGATTGAAGAAATCAACCTAACCTATGTGGTAGTCAGGATTTGGGATCAAAGACGTTTGGTTTTACCCACAACCTACTTTTTGGAAAAGCCTTTTCAAAACTGGACCAGAAGCTCTGCTGACATAATTGGTTCTGTTTTTCTCTACACCGATTACACGGTTCCATTTGATGCATTGAGAGAAGAGCTGGACAGAATCCTGGAAAAGACCAATCTATGGGATAAAAAAGTCAAAGTTCTTCAGGTCACCAATGCTTCCGAAAGGACTGTAGAAAGTAGGATTTTGGTATCAGCACGAAATTCTCCTACTGCTTGGGATCTTCGCGTTCATGTTAGGGAAAAAATGGTAGAATTTCTTCAGAAAAACTATCCGGATGCTCTCCCTCGAACCCGAGTTGTGTTAGAAAAATCAGAGACGACTTGAAAAAAATTATCATCCTTTGTCTCCTAACCTGCTCCTTCCCGACCTTTGGTCAAGAGGATGAAAAACCAATACAATGGGATATTTCAGGATTTGTAGATCTTTACTATGGACAGGATTTCAGAGAACCATTGGCTGGTGATAGGTTTCCTTTTCTTTACAATCATAATAGAAAAAACAGGCCAAGCATCAATTTGGCTTTAGTGACTGTTCAGTTAAAGTCGAAATATTTCCGTGCAAATCTAGGCATTCAGCAAGGTACTTATGCCCAGGACAATTTAAGCGAGGAGCCCAAGGCCTTGCGATGGATTCACCAAGCCAATGTAGGTGTAGCTCTGGACCAGAATCAATCGCTCTGGCTGGATGTAGGCGTTTTGCCTTCTCATATAGGCTTCGAAAATGCGATTTCTACCAAAAATCTGACATTGTCGCGTTCTCTTATCGCCGAAAACAGCCCTTATTTTGAAACAGGCGCAAGGTTAAAATGGAAAATGAACCAACGATGGGATTTTGCTTTTTTGGTGCTCAATGGATGGCAAAGAATTCGGTTTATCCCCGGCAAGGCTGCTCCGTCTTTTGGAACACGGGCAACCTATACTCCCAATGAAAATACTACTTTGAATTGGAGTACATTTTTGGGCACTGATCAACCTGCAGAAAGTGGTACTTATCTTTATTTCAGCAATCTTTTTGGGAAGTTTCGCCTTGATCAAAAATGGAACTTAATCATAGGGCTGGATGTAGGAAATCGAACTGTAGAAGGGGATTTTAACCCAACTTGGTGGGGAACTTCCTTAATTTTACAGCGGCAATTTTCTGGAAAATTTGCCTCAGCAATTCGCTATGAATATTATCATGATCCCTTCCAGGCAATTGCTACAAGCTTGAATAATTGGGGCATAGAAACAGGGGGAATATCTTTGAATACCGATTGGACCTTGGGAAAGGTTGCCATCCTCAGATTGGAAGGCCGTTACCTGACTGGGCCATCTTTGGGTCAAGATAATGGCAATTCAACTGATTTCTTTCTGCTGGGTTCTATCGCATTCACTTTGAATTAAAGCTCATTAAGTTTCTCCAAATAACTTTCCGCCTGATGGAGGATTTCCTGCTTATTTTTCAATTTATCCAAAGTTCTATAAGCCATTCCTATCCTGGGGTTTTTTTCCAATTTCACCCGATTTCTTTCATAAAATTGCCAATATAGGCTGTTGAAAGGACAGGCTTTTTCTCCAACTTTTTCCTTGTGATTGTAAGCACAATGCTCACAGTAATTACCCATTTTTTTGATGTAATTGGCTGAAGAAACATAAGGTTTGGTCCCTACGATTCCTCCATCTGCAAACTGACTCATCCCGCGCGTATTGGTGATTTCTACCCATTCGATCGCATCTATGTATATCCCCAAATACCACTGATCCAATTCATCGGGGTCTATTCCTGCAAGCAAAGCAAAGTTGCCTGTGACCATCAATCTTTGGATGTGATGTGCATAGGATTTCTCCAAAGACTGGGTAATGGAGTGGGAAAGGCATTTCATTTTGGTTTGACCAGTCCAAAACCAATCAGGCAACTTGCGATCATGCCCAAAAAAGTTCATTTCCGCAAAGTCCGGCATTTTAGCCCAATAAACTCCCCGCATGTATTCTCTCCAACCTATGATCTGCCGGATAAAGCCTTCCACTTGGGAAATGGCAATCTCATCGCGATGTTCTTCCCAGTATTTTTCTACTTCCTCCACCACTTCCAGAGGGGAAAGCATTTTTGAATTCATGGCAAAACTCAGTCGAGAATGAAATAAATAAGGATCCCAAGTAGTCAAAGCGTCCTGATAGTCTCCAAAATGAACCAATAAATTATTACAAAAATGATCCAGCACCTCCAATGATTCTTCTCTGGAGGTAGGCCAAGGGAAGTTTTTAGGATCTACTCCTCCAATTGTTTTGACCTCCGCTTTTTCAATCATTTTATGAATATCAGAGAGATCTTTGGGATGTAATTTTGGTTTACGCAAAAGACGCTTGTCTTTCAGGGCCTGTCTGTTTTCCTGATCAAAATTCCATTTTCCATCCACCGGCTCCTTTCCATCCATGAGGATGTCAAATTTCTTCCTCATCTCCCTATAAAATGACTCCATCAAATAAGTCTTCTTGCCCTTGAAAAAATCCTTGAGGAATTCTCTTTCCGTCAAAAAATGCTCTGTATCATAAGCCTTAGACTCAATTTCCAGAGATTCACTAATATTTTTCAGCTGCTCATCCAAACGATACTCATCAGGCAGCTGGTATTCAAACCTTTCAAATTCACCTTCTTTGATAACTTGCTCAATTAATTCATCCAGCTTTTGAGGATTATTTTTATTGTCGAGTTGAAAGTAAATTACCTGATGGCCTGCTTCCTCTAGACTTTTTGCAAAGTTTCGCATGGAGGCAAAAAACGCTAGCACTTTTTGAATATGGTGAGGAGCATAATCTGTCTCCTGCCTCATTTCTGCAATCAAATAATGATTGTTCTTGTCGGCTTTATCAAACCAGGAATGTTTTGAGTTTAATTGATCTCCGAGAATTAGGCGTAAGGTTTTAGACATAAAAAAAGGCTTTCTGATAAAAGCCTTTTTGATTGAGGTTTGTTTTGATTTTAATATTTGAAGCAAGGCATAGATGAAGTTCGGCCTCTTCCTTTTGCAGAGCCAGCCAGGAAGCTGTATCGAATGGAGATTTCATGAGCACCTCCTGTATTGGCATTTCCCAAAGAAGAAAGGGTGAAATCGTGGCTGTATCCAATATCCAATCCACCGCCCAATGAAATTCCTACCAAAGCAATTACTGACTCATGGTTGGGCTGGGATTTATCAGAAACCGGGATTCCTCTGTACCAAACTCCCAAAACCAATGGTTGAATATTAATCTGAGTTCCTAAATCCAACTGAGTAAATGGTCCTTGATTTTTATAATTAAATGCGAAAGTCAACTCTTTGGTGCCTGTTCTCTGATTGTAGAATTGGGTAGACGAACCACCTGAAAGGTCTAGCTTTATTCCTCCATGTGCGGAAACCTTGATAGGCAACTCACTGATTTCTCCTTCTATGAAAGAAATATTAGGCTGAGTCACGTGATGAGCGGATGCTCCAAACCAGAAATTATCATTGTGAAATAACATTCCAAAGCTGTAGTCCACGAACTGATGACGGAAATCAGAACCTAAATTTTCACCGGAGAAATCACCCACTGCTCCAGTTTGATCATCGATTTGGCTACCAAACAATAAATTACCAAAGTATGCATCTCTATCCATATAAGACACCTGGCCGCCTACTCTCAAAAAGGATTTAAACCCCAATCTTGCGCGATAAGAATATGAAGCTCCAATTTCGGATACGCTAAGATTGGCCATGCTTTGCTCAGATCTGTTGAAAACAATTCCGATTCCGCTATTAGCTCCAAAAATATAATGATCCAAATAGGCTGAATATGAGGTAAAGGACTGATCTAACCCAGGCCATTGATTTCTATAATTCACTCCGATTCGGGTCATCTCAGAAGCACCTGCCATAGCAGGGTTCAAGTACAAGGGAGCGGCATAAAACTGGGAATATTGCACATCCTGAGCACGAAGGCTTAGGCATACACAACTTAGGATGATAAACGTAAATAATGTTTTCATAACCTATCTGATTAGGGTGATTCCTCCGCTTTTGGTACTTTGGATACCTTCGCGGTTGGTATAGGTGATTTTATATAGGTAGTTTCCTGCAGGTAAGGTTTGTCCACGGTAGGTACCATCCCATCCACGAGCTTCCAAACCTGATTCAACAAATAGCCTTTCTCCCCAGGTATTAAAGACTTCCATAGTAAAGGCGGTGATTGCCTTCATTTTTGGTAAGAAAGTATCATTTAATCCATCTCCGTTTGGCGTAAATGCATTCGGGATGACTACCATTTCAGTGGCTGTTGCCACTTGAATTCTGTTCGTTTCAAAAGAAGAGCAACCATAAATATCAAAGCCCGTCAATTTCACTTCATAAATCCCTGCTTTTTCAAAAACATGGATTGGGTCTTTTTCTGAGGAAACTTTTCCATCTCCGAAATTCCACTCCCAGGCGATAAACTCAGGGGCAATCTCACTCTCAAAAAGTATTTCTTCCCGGGTAAGTACTTCTGGATCAGCATTGATAACCAGTTTTCTATAGTTAAAATCAAGTCTTCCTCCCTGAGTGGCCGCCTTAGGAAAATCAACTTTAGCTTCTGTTTCTACTTTGCAACCTAAGGCATCAGTGATTGTCACCTTTAGCGTTCCCGATTGATTGAAAGTGATTTCCTTTTTGTCAACCTCTCCTGTGCTCCACTTAATTTTAAACGGTGCTTTACCTCCTTGGAAAGAAACCCAAGCATTTCCTTTCACTGTACCTTGATCACAGTTCACCTCAAGGGCTGACTCGATTCTGGCTGTGATTGATTCATTTTGACCAACCTGAACAGCTTTAGTGGATGAGCAACCACTTTCATCTGTCACTTTTACTTCATAGGTGCCAGCGGCTAGATTTTTCCTGGAAAGACTGCCTTTCACTCCGTCTGACCAAGTAATATCAACAGTTCCTTTTGCTCCAGTTACTTTGATTTCAATTTCTCCATCATTTTCACCTGAGCAGCTCAAGTTTTTGGATTGAACCAGTTGAAGATTTAATGCTGATTGATTTTCAAGCTTAAATTCTTGTTGGATGAAGCAACCTGAAGCATCAGTAACCTTCACTTGGTAAGTCCCTGCTGGAAGGTTTTTGATTTCAGATCCGGTCATGCCATTGCTCCAAGAGTAGGTATATGGTGCTGTTCCTCCGTTAATATCCAAAGTGATCTGACCATTTTCTGATGAAGAACAGCTTGGAGCGAGAAAATTGGACTTAAGCTCCATTCCTTTTGGCTCATCCACTTTGTAAATTCCCTGAAAAGCACAACCCTTACTATCTTTAATCAACACCTCATAAATTCCGGATTTAAGGTTTGAAACATCCTTAGTGCTAGCACCGGTGTTCCACTTATAAGTATAAGGTCCAACACCTCCACTTACAGAAAGAGAAATTGTCCCGTCATTTTTTCCTTGGCAAGAACTGTTGGTGATAGACTCGGATACACTCATTCCTTCAGATGCAGATCCTATTTCAAAACTGGTGGTGACATCACAATTGTATTTGTCGATGACGGTTACAGTGTATGTTCCTGGCTTAAGATTGTTTACCTCCCAAACATTGGTCAGACCATTGCTCCATTTTACTTTGTACGGCTCTCCTCTTCCGATTTTAACAGAAATTTTTGCTGAACCATCATTGCCGGAACCACAACTTGCGTCTTTCTTTTCAACAGGATTTAAAATCAACGGGAAAGGCGGTTGAACCACAATTTTTTCTATGTGCTTAAATCCAGTCGCATCAGTGATTTCAACAGTGTAAGTACCTGCAAAAAGATTGGTTCTGTTTTGAGTGGTTTCATTGGTGTTCCATCTAAAAGTATAAGGAGGTGTTCCCCCTTTGATATCCAAATTAATATGTCCTTTCTCAGAATGGGAACAAAGAGCAAGTTTACCGCTTACCTCCACTTGGATTGAATTGTAAGAGAGTATTCTCTGATTGGCTGAATTGGGAACCTCAAAAGAAAATTGGGCAAAAGCAGGAAAATACATTCCAATGCTCAGCAGGAGCAGAAGAAGTGATTTTCCATATGTTTTTAGCCCTAATTGCATTTCCTATTTTGACTATGAATTTCGATGGGTGAAATTTGCCTTATAAAACCTATTTTGTGTATTTCATTTTTTAGAATATTATTTTTTGTAAATCAAATACAACAAAATGATATTCTATTAAATCACTATTTACACCTAATAATAATAGTTTGATTCTTATTTCCAAGGGTTTGTATATACGAAGCAAATATGAAATGCAGCTTTAAAAAATCTTATTTTTCTAGAAATTCTACCATTTCCAAAAAATAGCGGTGATGAAGCTTTTTTTAGGTGACGAAATGAAAAAGGCCTGAAAAACAGGCCTTAAAATTTTTTTAAAATATTTTTAATTTTTTTTCGCTTTACTCAGCTTTCCTTCTGAAAATCAGTATCTGAAGCAAGGGATAGTTCGTGCCCTAAGATTTCTGTTTTTGGCATCTCCCCATAAAAATCGATAAGTAACTGAGACTTCATGTGCTCCTCCGGAGTTTCTCAACCCTAATTTGGAGACCGTAAAATCATAGGAGTAGCCTATGTCCAGACCGGTCGGAAGTGATACGCCGACTAAGCCGATAATTGACTCATTGTTGGGTAAGGAGTTTTTGGTTGGCAAACCTCTATACCAAAGTCCCAATACCAATGGATCCAAATACAACTGAGTACCAATATCTAATTGGTTGAAAGGGTCTTGCTGTTTGTAATTAAATGCAAAGGAAATTGCCCGCTCTTGGTATGCATGGGTAAAATAATCTCTTCTTCCTCCGGTAAAATCAAATTTGAATCCTCCTTGAGCTGATAGCTTCATCGGAAGTTTGGACATTTGACCTTCCACAAAAGAAACATTGGGCTCACTGAGATGATGCGCAGAGGCACCTAACCAGAAGTTTTTACTATAAAACATCCCACCTAGGGCAAAATCAAAAAAGTTGTACCTGCTATCTATTGGAATACCATTCAGCTCGTCTGTAATACCGCCTATTGTCCCATTGATGATGTCAATTTGAGTTCCAAAAACCAAGTCAGAGAAAAAAGCATCCCGCTGCATATAACTTGCTTGTCCCCCTAATCTGAAAAAGGTTTCCTCTCCCAACTGCAATTTGTAAGCATAAGAAAGTCCTACCTCATTGGTGGCAAGATTAGCCATACTTTCTCTATTGCCATTGAAAATAAGACCGATACCACTATTGTAGTCAAAAATATAATGGTCTATGTAAAATGAATAGGAATTGAAATTTTGGTCCAGGCCAGGCCATTGATTTCGGTAATTGACGCCAATTCTGGTGAGCTCGGAAGCGCCTGTCAATGCTGGATTCAGATAAAGGGGAGCAGCATAGAATTGAGAATACTGTACATCCTGAGCTAAGGAGTTTATCCCTAGCCCCAGTAAAAGTACCAATCCTATTAATTTCCTCACCATACGTAATCCCTCCTTCTGCAAATTAGCCATTAGCCAATTGGCAAAAGAATTTTGAATGTTAAAAGGTTATGAAACTACTAGGGCTTATGATTGGGGTGATCAATCAATTATTTGTTTCTGACCTTTTTTAACTAAACTATAGATCTATAATCACCCTCGATATTCAATAACTATACCAAAGACTTCTTGCCTTTGGAAACATTCGACTAAATATCGATAACCACTTGATTTCTAGTCAAATCCTCTATCGTCTCTCTAGTCCTGATTAAATGGGATTTCCCTTCCCATACTAAAACTTCGGCAGGTCTCAAGCGGGAGTTATAATTAGAAGCCATGCTAAACCCGTAAGCCCCCGCATTTTTGATTACTAAAATATCCCCTTCTCTTACTTCAGAAAGCTCCCTGTCTGAAGCAATGGTATCAGTTTCACAGATGTACCCGACAATATTATACGTATGAGTGTTTCCATCGGGATTGCTCAGATTATAAACATCATGATAGGCATCGTATAGCATGGGCCTCAACAAATGATTCAGGCCGGAATCAACACCTGCAAAAGTGATGGAAGGTGTCTTCTTCACTACATTGGTTTTCACCAGCAAGTACCCCGACTCACTGACCAAAAACTTACCTGGTTCTAGCCACAGCTCCAATTGCTTTCCATATTTTTCACAAAATTGCTGAAAAGCCTCGCTGACCTTTTCCCCTACCTCCTGAATGTCGGTTCTTGGATCTCCTTCTTTATAGGCAACCTTAAACCCTCCTCCACAATCGATAAACTCCAGGTCTGGAAATTTAAACGCCGTATCGAATAAAACATTGGCTCCTCTTAAGAATATTTCTGCATCTAAAATATCAGATCCGGTATGCACATGAAGCCCAACGATCTTAAGGTTTTTTTCTTTGACAATTTCCAGAATTTCAGGAAGTTGCTCTATGGAAATCCCGAATTTACTTGCTTTATGACCTACGGAAATTTTGATATTCCCTCCAGCCATGATGTGAGGATTGATCCGGATACAAGCGCCCACTTTGTTGCCATAGACCTCTCCAAATTTTTGCATCAAAGGAAGGCTGTCCAAATTAATCATCACACCTAGATCTACAGCCTCCTCAATCTCATCAAAGCCTACTCCGCTCGGAGTATACATGATTTCTGAAGGCTGAAAACCTGCCATCAATCCCAATTTCACTTCCTCCAAGGAGACTGCATCCACTCCAGCACCCGCATTTTTGATCAGTTTGAGTATACTGATATTGGATAAAGCCTTGGTCGCGTATTTTATTTTTAAAGGTACTCCCAGAAAAGCCTTTTGAATAGCATGCACTTGATTGGTGATTTTCTCACCGTCATACACATAAAGAGGCGTTCCATATTTTTCAGCAATAGATTCCAAGGAAATTCCTTGAATATGAGTAGGTTTAATAGCTTGTGGCATGTTCTCAAATTTGGCCACAAAGATAGCTAAATAGCCCTAGAATGAAGAATAAATAGCCCTCAATTAGCATCTCAGAGGGGCTTTCTGGGTACAAAATCCCATTTAAACTTGCCTTCAATGGTCTTTCATTCAAGCCGTTAAATATTGTTAACCCTACCTTTCTCCCCCGATAAGCCTTTAAATTTGTAACATGTCCAAAAATAAGATCACTTTAATAATTGTTTTGATGTCCGTAGCCAGCCTTGGCTTGGTGGGATTTCAATACTATTGGGTGAGAAATGCGATCCGAATCAATCAAGAAAGGTTTGATCAGGATGTCTATCAAGCACTGGCAGGGACTACAGATCAACTCGAAAAGAGTGAAGCTAGTGACGTTTTGCTAAGCCAATTAATGAAGGACCCCATTCTTCAAAAATCACTTTTTGAGAAAATTGAACCTATTGATTTTGAAATTCGCCCCAAATCAGGTTTTAGAAGGGGGCCCTCTATCATCGATACCTTAAAAATTACTCCAGTTCCTCAGGTCAGTGCTACTTTCAGAAGGATGCTGGAATCCAGAGGAATTGACTTATCCGTTTTACAGGAAATGGAAAGATTTTTTACGCTTATGACTCCTGAGGTAGCCTCTACTATTTTTACTCCGGATGAAATGGCTATCCTTTTGGAGGAAAAGGAGAGGCAGTTACAATACCTCAGCCAGGTGGAAGTATACAGTTTAGGGCCAACAGGGAGCTACTTGGATCCAAACTTCGAAAAAGAGGTCAATGTCTCCGAGGATGCCTTGGAAAAAATCAAAAAAACCAACCTAAAAATTGACCTGATTAACCAAACTTGGGAAGAAATGGCAGCTGGGCAAAAAGCCATTTTAAACCGCCTTGATACTTCTCAGGTAAGAAAACTGGTCAAAAATCACCTGCTGGAAAGAGGAATTTATGAAGATTTCGAATTGGGCCTGTTAAAAGACGATGGTCTCTTGATGCCTATCGGACCTGTGTCTGAACCATTCCGACTAGTTCAATATGGCATACAGGCCAAGCTTTTCCCCAATGACATTTTTGGAAAGGAGAATTACCTCTACATATTCTTTCCGGAGAAAAACAACCATGTACTTCGTCAAGTATGGCTACCCGTGTCCTCTTCCATCTTATTTATCGGAGTAATCATCTGGTGTTTCATCTATGCAATTCGTGTCATTTTCAAACAAAAAGCGCTTTCGGATACAAAAAATGATTTCATCAATAACATGACTCATGAGTTTAAAACTCCATTAGCAACGGTGAGTTTGGCGGTGGAAGCACTTCAGGACCCTGAACTTTCATCTCAGGATAAATTTAGAACCCGGTATTTAGGCATTATTAAAGATGAAAATAAAAGGCTTGTAGCCCAAGTAGAAAACGTATTGCAGGCAGCTGCGTTAGATAAGAAGGATTTTAAACTCAAGGTGGAAGACATCGACCTTTCCGAACTCCTGGAGAATGCAGTGGATCATTTTTCATTACAGATAGAAAAAAGGGAAGGAAATATTGAGTTTGAAAATGAACTGAGCGATGGACTGATACAAGGAGATTTCTTTCATGTCACTCATATATTCAATAATCTCCTCGACAATGCCAATAAGTATAGTAGGGAAAAACCCACTATCCATATCAAAGCTTGGGAAAATGAAGAACAAGTATGGGTAAGTATTTCGGACCAAGGAATAGGAATGAATAAGGATGCCCAGAAGAAAATATTTGATAAGTTTTATCGTGTACCTACCGGAAACCTCCACGATGTAAAAGGATTTGGATTGGGCCTTTCTTATGTAAAAACTATGTTGGAAGCCCATAAAGGAGAAATTCAAGTACAGAGTGAGTTGGGAAAAGGAAGTACATTCACAATTAATCTACCCAAAAAACAATGAGCAAAGCAAAACTACTAGTGGTGGAAGATGACCCAAATTTGGGTGATATCTTAAAGGAATATCTCGAAATGAAAGGCTATGAGCCCACACTTTGCCGGGATGGGGAAGAAGGATGGAATAAATTCAAAAAAGATAAATACGACCTTTGCCTATTGGATATCATGATGCCCAAAAAGGATGGTTTTACCTTAGCCAAGGAGATCAAAAAGGTGCAGGATGATCTCCCTATCCTGTTTTTGACTGCGAAAAATCAAAAAGATGATATCATCGAAGGATTAAAAATCGGAGCAGACGATTATCTCACCAAGCCCTTCAGCATGGAAGAATTGCTATTGAGGGTCAATGCAATTTTGAGAAGAACACAAAAATCCACTGAAGTAGAAGCATTGAAAGTTTACAACTTCGGAGATTTTGAATTGCATTACGATGAGCAAGTTCTTGATGGCCCGAAAGGCAAGCATAAACTCACTTCTAAAGAAAATGAATTGCTGAGACTCCTAGCTTCGGAGATGAATAGATTGGTCAATCGATCTCACGCACTCAAGCAAATCTGGGGAGATGACAGCTACTTCAACGCCAGAAGTATGGACGTTTATTTGAGTAAAATTCGAAAGATATTAAAAGACGACCCCAAAGTTCAGATTATAACGGTACATGGAGAAGGCTTTAAACTGATTGTTGGGGAATCTTAATTCAAAATAACCCAAATCCAACCGTGAGTTCGCTCACGGTTTTTTTATACTAAAACTGCTCCAATACCATTCCTTTCAGGGAAGGTCACTTTTTCAGGGCTAATTTTAACTCCATCTGCCGGATCTTTTGCCAGCAACATCGCCCCATCCATATCCACATAATCCAAAAGTGGAGCGATATGAGCGATCGCAGAAATTCCCACCGAGGATTCAGTCATACAACCCACCATCGTTTTCATTCCCAATCTTTTCGCTTCTTGAATCATTCTCAAACCCGGAGTAATCCCGCCTGCCTTCACCAACTTGACATTAATCGCGTGAAAAAGACCGTGGCATTTTTTCACATCTTCTTCTACAATACAACTCTCATCTGCCATTACAGGTAACTTAGAGTGCAAGTACACCTCCCGCATTCCTTCCAAGTCATCCTTGCCTAAAGGCTGCTCCATAAACTCCACTCCTAATTTGACCAATTCTTCAGAGTTTCGGATGGCCTCTTCAGCGGTCCAAGCACAATTTGCATCTATTCTGAAAACAGCATCGGTATGCTTCCTCAGTTCCTTCACAATTGCCAGATCATCGTGAGTTCCTAATTTGATTTTATAAATAGGCCAGTCCACCTCCTTCATTTTCTGAACCATCTTTTCAATGCTGGCAATTCCTATGGTAAAGTTGGTGGTGGGGATGTTTTCAGGATGTAACTGAAGGTATTGATATAGCTTTAGCCCCTGCCTTTTTGTGAATAGATCCCATGCGGCCATATCCAATGCACATTGAGCAAAGGGATTGCCTTTGAAATAATCTTTACCCATGGCCCAAAGCGTTTCTGGATTAACCGTTTTAGTATCTTCCAATACAGGCCTAAATGCTTCCAGGGCCTCCGTCATAGTTTCAATTGTGACGCCGTAGAAGGGATTGGTAGTGGACTCGCCTAAACCGAAAAAACCTGCATCCTCCAATGTCACGATGAGGGTATCCTGAATATCCCTGCTTTGATGGGCAATCGTGAAGGTATGTCGGAGTGGTAAATCAAATACCTGATAAGATAATTTCATGGGAAGAAAAGAGTCTGAATTGTAAGAAATAGGCCGATTTTTCAACAGAAGATTCCTAGATTTACTTCTATTCCTATCCTATCTGTTTGAAAACATGAAAATAATGAAGAGAAATCAATTTAGCCTGTTTTTGCTGTTTTTAGTTTTTATTATTGGATGCAAAACGGCAAATGAAGAAAAGTTTGAAAGCCTGAATACCCCTTTTTTGGAAAGTGCCTTTGAAAAATTTAAGGAGCCCGCTATTACTCATAGACGATTCAAGCATGCTGATTTACAACCATTGATTCAAAAGCATCAAAATTCTTTTCAAATAACAGAATTGGGGAAGTCAGTAGAAGGAAGATCCATAACATCTTTGGATTGGGGTAAGGGTTCAACCAAGGTCATGCTTTGGTCTCAGATGCATGGAAATGAAAGCACCGCCACCATGGCTATATTTGATCTTTTCAATTTCTTGGAAGCATCCGGAGACGAATTTGATAGCTTGAGAAAGCTCCTGAAAACTTCCCTCAGCCTCAAGTTTATTCCCATGATCAACCCCGACGGAGCGGAAATATTTCAAAGGAGAAATGCTTTAGACATAGATTTAAATAGGGATGCAATTTCTCAGATTTCTCCGGAAGCTGTGATTCTAAAAAATGCAAGAGACAGCTTTGAGCCCGAATTCGGGTTTAACCTACATGATCAACAGGTTTATTATAATGTGGTAAATACAGCGAAGCAGGCAACTATTTCTGTTCTAGCTCCTGCCTATAATTATGAAACAGAAATCAATGAGGTAAGAGGAAGAGCCATGAAAACCATAGTGGGAATGAACAGGCTTTTGCAAGAGCTTATTCCCGGACAGGTAGGAAAGTATGACGATGCATTTGAGCCACGAGCTTTTGGAGATAATATCCAAAAATGGGGAACCAGTACGATCCTGATTGAATCTGGAGGCTATGTTGGTGACCCAGAAAAGCAGTATATCCGTAAATTAAACTTCCTGATAATCCTGAATGCTCTACATCAAATTGCCACCCAATCCTACGCACAGCATAGCATTGATGAATACTTTGCAATCCCTGACAACGATTTACAATTGGTTGACCTGATCATCAAAGAGATGCAAGTCGAAGTTGAGGGGAAAAAATTCCCTGTCGATCTAGCGATTCGTAGAAGAGAAAGCAATGCAGACAGTACTTTTTATGTTACTGGAAACGTCGAAGATTTAGGAGATATGCAGGTCTATTTTGGCTTTGAAGAAATAGATGCAACAGGTTTAAGTTTTAAGGAAGGTAAGGTATTCGAGCAAGAATTTGAAAACTTGGCAGCTATCAGTTCAGAAGAAGCGATGGAGCTATTGAGACAAGGCTATTTGGGAGTTAAGATAAAAAATGGAAAGCCTGGAGATCTTCATCAATTACCCATTCTGGTTTTACAGAGTAAAAAAGATTTCAATTCCGGCTGGAAGACAGGCTCTTCGCCAAACTTCTTTATAGCAGAAGGCGATTTACTGAAATACGCAGTGGTAAATGGATATCTCATTGACCTTGAAAACCCTAAAGAGCAGGTTCTGAAGCAGCGGGTTTTCTAAGCGTTAAAATTTATGAATTGACCAAAAGCCTGGATTCCTTCCGGGCTTTTTTTCGTATAAAATTTTTATATTAATCCATTAACAAACCACTATGAAAGCATCTTCCATTATTTTTTCTTTGGCCATAGTTCTTTCTTCTATCGTACTGGGCCATGCAGTAATCAACCGAAACAGGCCACAAGGCACCATTAATGTGACGGGCTTAGGAGAAAGTAATTTCACTTCTGACCTGATCGTATGGGAGGGAAATTTCAGTCGGGAAAGCAAAGACCTTCAGACTGCCTATTCCAATCTGGAAAGAGATCGCGAATCGGTCACAAGCTATTTAGTTTCCAAAGGAATTCCGAAGGAACAATTGGTTTTCAACGCGGTCATCACAAACCCCCAATACCAGCAAAACTACTCCAATGACGGAAGATACATGGGGCAAACCTTTACTGGATATCAATTGAGTCAATCCTTACAAATTGAATCCAAGGAAGTAGAAAAGGTGGAAAAAATCAGCCGGGAAATCACGGAATTATTAAATCAAGGAATTGCTTTTTACTCCCAACAACCCCGATACTACTATACCGAATTAGAGTCGCTCAAATTGGAAATGATAGCAAAGGCAACTGAAGATGCCAGAATTCGCGCGGAGCGCATCGCTGAAAATTCAGAGGCAAAACTAGGCGATTTGATTTCTGCCAATATGGGAGTTTTTCAAATCACCGGACAAAATTCAGGAGAAGATTATTCCTGGGGAGGAGCCTTTAACACCAGTTCAAAAAACAAAACTGCATCCATCACAATGAAATTAGTTTTTGAATCAAATTAATGTCTATATCCGCTTTTTCACCACTAAATAGAAAATATTGCTTAGTAATAGGCAAAAGGATCAGAATTCGGGAAGCTTCGGTCTTCACTCTTCACTCTTCAATCAGTCAAGCAAAGAAAATATGGTAACTGGCAGACTTGCAGACAACCATACAAATTAATTTTTCCAAACAATTTCACAGCCAGTGGATTCTATCTAAGTGGTACTATTGGCTATTTTCATTCAATTATTTACGAGCATGACTCTTTACGACTTCCAATCCGATAGTAAGAAATCAGACTGGAGAATTATCGATGATGTGGTCATGGGTGGAAGATCTGATGGCTCATTCTCTATAAATTCAGATGGGCATGGTGTATTTGAGGGGAAAGTTTCCCTAGAAAATAATGGTGGCTTTTCCTCGGTCAGATATCAACCTGATAAAACCATCATAGATGGAGCTTCTCAAGTAAAATTTCGGCTTCGAGGTGATACAAAGACCTATCAATTCCGATTTAAAAGAAAGCGATCAGATTATCATTCCTATGTGGCAAGTTTCCAAACAAGCGGTGAGTGGGAGGAAATAACCATCCCCTTAAACCAATTCAAACCTGCCTTCCGAGGCAGAGACCTCAACATGGAAAATTTCCCGGGAGATCAAGTAGAAGAAATCGCATTTTTGATTGGGAATAAAAAGGCTGAAAGCTTCAAGCTAGAAATCGACTACATCAAATTATTCTAAAGGAAGGCTTATTTTGCACCATGGCAAAAGCTAATCCTCAGGAAAAACCCACATTACATTCCAGAAATTATCATCACTTATCTTACGACTTGGAGGCGCTAGCCAAAAGCTTTCCCGGACTTGCCGTTCACATCTTTACCAACTCTTTTGGAAATCAAACCATTGACTTTGCCGATCCAAATGCGGTAAAAGCTCTAAACAAGGCGCTATTAATACATTTTTATCAAGTGGATTTTTGGGATATCCCAGAAGGATTTCTAATTCCTCCGATTCCTGGCAGAGCAGATTATATCCATTATTTAGCAGATCTTTTAGCATCCAAAAATCAGGGAAAGGTTCCTAAAGGAACTAAGGTTCAGGCTCTGGATATCGGAACTGGCGCCAATTTGATTTACCCATTAATTGGTAATTCAGTATATTCTTGGTCCTTCGTCGCTGCGGAAATAGAAGAGCCGGCATTGAAAAATGCTCAAGAAATCCTGGCTAAAAATCCCGCATTCAACAAAAAAATCAATCTCCGGAAACAAGAAAATGAAACCAAAATATTTCAGGGAATTATTCAACATGATGAATACTTCGATTTGACCCTTTGTAACCCTCCCTTTCACAGTTCTGCACAGGAGGCAAAACAAGGAAGTCAACGAAAAGCCAAGAATCTAAACTTAAAAAGCAATGAGCTCAATTTTGGCGGGCAAAGTCATGAACTTTGGTGTAAAGGGGGAGAATTGGAATTTGTCGGACAAATGATTCAAGAAAGCGCTCATTTTAAGAATCAGTGTTTTTGGTTTACTTCCCTTATTTCCAAAGAAGCTAACCTCAAGCCACTTACAAATAGACTTAAGCAAGTTGCTGTAAGCGAATATGAGATTATTGAAATGGCTCAGGGCAATAAAAAATCCAGGTTTTTAGCCTGGACTTATCTGAATTCAAAACAACAGGAGAATTGGAGTAAATTCCGATGGAAATAGCTTATAAAGCTAAAGCCATGGGAATTAATAGCAGATAGCCCGCTATTCCGATTACCCAACCGAAAGCCTGCTTCAGACCCGAAGAGTATCTTAATTCTTCCGTGTTTTTGAAAATAATTCCTCCCAATCCTGCAGCGATTGGAGTAAATACTAAAGGCATTAACCAAGAGGAAGATATTCCTTCTTGAAAAGCCAAAATTAAAATCATCAGAGCTAGCGTGAATCCCGCGTGTTTGATGAAAGTCATTCTGTTAGAACCGGAGTTCTGAAATGGATGAGCCGTGGATTCCATGGTGGTAGTGGTTTAGTAATCAAGACTTTGTTATACGGATCAATTCCAGTACCGTTCAAGAAAAAAACAGGTTTTTGAAGACCTGTTTTTTCTTAAAATTTCCTAATGCTTAATTCAGCGTATATTCTACAGAGATTTCAGTGTTTAAGACTTTGGAGATAGGACAATTTTCCTCCGCATCTTTCACCAATTCTGCAAATTTTTCCTCTGTAATTCCATCTACCTTAGCTTTTAGCACAAGGTGGGATTTCTTCAAGGAACCATCCTCGAATGTTATATTACAAGTAACATCTAATTCCTGAGGAGGAAAATCAGCTCCGCTTAAATTAAAGCTAAGCTTCATTGCAAAGCATCCAGCATGAGCTGCTGCTATCAATTCTTCAGGATTGGTTCCAACGCCATCCTCAAATCTGGATTTAAAAGAATATTGAGTTTTGTCTAAAACTGTGCTAGGAGTAGTCAAATGACCATTACCGTCTTTTCCGCTTCCTTGCCATACGGCAGTTGATTTTCTAATCATGGATTAAAGTGTTTTGGTTAAAAATCTATCTTATCCATGTAATCAAATACGAAGCAGAATAGTTCTTGGATTAGTCTGATTTCTTTGAAAATAGCTTTGCTATCCTTCGAAAAATTTGCTTTTCCTTTTCCCAGAAAAATCGGAACTGGCCGAAGATAAAGCCATAAATCAACAAGAATATTTGATAGAGCGGTAAAACCAGCAAGAGATACAGAACTGTGTTGACAAAGCCACCTTTTTCAACTCCGAAAAAATCCAAAACCGGGTTTTTGATAAATAAAATTGTAAAGCCCGTACAGGCGAAAACTACCAAAACCAAAACTACCTGAAGTAGGCTATCAAGTTTCCATTTAGTCTGTAATCGCTGAAGAAAGCCGGGTTTTTGTTCTTTATTTTTCATGGAAAGCTTTAATAATTTGGAAAAAGGCGAGGAAAAATCCTCGCCTTTCAATTATTACCAAGTAAACACGCCCTCATTTAAGTTTTGAAGGGCATCTTTTTTAAACTTCGAGTCAATCAATAAGGAGACATTGTGTCGGCTACCTCCGTAAGAAACCATACGGATAGGAAAATCAACCAAGCTATCCATCACTGATTTTACTGCACCTCTGGTTTCAGAAACCATATTACCAACAATACATATGATAGATTGATTTTCGTCCACTTCCACAGAACCCAACACCTCCAACTCCTTTAAGATTTGTTTCAGGTGAGTAAGGTCATCAATAGTCACTGATACTGCCACTTCAGAAGTGGTGATCATATCGATGGGAGTCTTATATTTTTCGAAAATCTCAAATACTCTCCTCAAGAAACCATAGGCTAAAAGCATCCTGCTGGACTTGATTTTGATGGCAGTAATTCCATCTTTGGCAGCAATGGCTTTGACGCCCTTTGCTTCAACTCCGGCTTTGATCAAAGTGCCATGGGCTTCAGGGTCCATGGTATTCAAGAGTCTGACAGGCACATTGTATTGCTGAGCCGGCCAAATAGAAGCAGGATGTAGGATTTTAGCACCGAAATAGGCCAGCTCGGCCGCTTCATCGAAAGATAGCTCAGCAATAGGTCTAGTTCTGTTCACAATGCGAGGATCATTATTATGCATCCCGTCAATATCTGTCCAAATCTCACAAACTGAGGCATGGATCGCTGCAGCCACAAGTGAAGCCGTGTAATCAGAACCTCCACGCTTCAAATTGTCTACTTCATTTCTGTGGTTTTTACAGATATATCCCTGGGTAACAAATAATTTTTGTTCTGGATGCTGAGCTAAAATTGCTTTAAGTTTCTCTGAGATTTTTCCCAGTTCAGGCTCGGAATTTTCATCAATACTCATGAAATCCAAGGCAATTAAAAATACTGCAGGAATTTCGAGTTCTTCCAAAAGTGTATAAAACAACTTTGTGGATAGCAATTCTCCCTGAGCCAGAATATCTCTATTAATCGCCTCGTTAAAGGAAATTTTCAAAATAATATTCAAAAACTCAAAATGTTCTTTGATGATATCTTCAGCCTTTGCTCTGCCTTTTTCAGTTTTTAAAAGCTGAGGATAAAAATCCATATAGTGAGCATGAAGAGCATCGATTCTCTCCTTTGCCAATATTCTATCAGCATCAGCCAAAGCCTCTCCTATCCCTACAAGGGCATTGGTAGTTCCAGACAAAGCTGATAATACAACAATTGTGGGTTCATCTCCACGGGTTACCAGGTCTTTCACCTGATGCATACGCTCGGGCTTTCCTACGGAGGTTCCCCCGAATTTCATTACTTTCATTGGTAGAGTTTGTCTTTTAGATTACCCTTAAGTCTGCTGCTTTTCGCTTGTATATCATCAAGCAATTTCCACAATAGATTCAAGGATGAATAATAGGTTTGTTATAATAGGTAAAGCTTGAAAATGGGACTCGAAAGTCTATTCTTTTACTGCTAGTTCTCTTTAAAAACCAAGCATTTTGATCGCGGTGATTGCCGCTTCATCTCCTTTGTTTCCATGCTTTCCGCCTGCCCGATCCATGGCCTGCTGTTGATTGTTTGGAGTTAAAACCCCAAAAATTACCGGCTTGTTATATTTCAAGCCAACATTGGTAATTCCATGTGCAACAGCATCACAGATAAAGTCAAAATGCTTAGTCTCTCCTTGGATCACGCAACCTAAACAGATTACTGCATCTATACTTTCATCCTGAGCACACCATTGAGCTCCTAATGTCAGTTCAAAAGAGCCTGGCACATTTTTGCGAATGATATGCTCTTTCTTTGCTCCATGCTGTAGCAATGTTTGATAAGCGCCGGAATACAATGCTTCCGTCACATCTTCATTCCACTCCGAAACAATGATTGCAAATTTTTTGCTGCTGATATCCTGGATATTCTTGGAGCTATGCTCACTTAAACTTTTTAATGATGTTGCCATCTGAGGTTAATTTTATGAAATGTGGTAAACAAAAAAAGAGTAAGATCGCAAGGACCTTACTCTTCTAATTGGTGCTAGTATTCAGCATTACTTAGCGGCAAGGCCTTCTAAGCGAGCTTTGTGTTTTCGTGCAGCAGCATACTCATAAGACTCGAAATATTTCTCTTCGATCTCTCCATAAGTTGAAATAGCTTCTTGAGTTTTTCCTGCTTCTTCATAGGCTACGGCCAATTTGAATAAATACTTAGGCGTAAAGTATTTATTTTCTTCGCTGCTTGCAGCTTTCTTGTAATTGGAAATAGCCTTATCTAAGTTACCTGTTTCCAAGTATGCATCTCCTAAAAGAGCATAAGCTTTAGATTGAACCAAGAAATCATCCGCAGAGAAATCTTCAAGATAATTGATTGCGTCAGTGAAGTTTCTTTCAGAAAGGTAAATAGATCCGATATAGAAATTAGCCAAATTGGCTGCATCAGTACGAGGATACTCTTCTACAATCTGAAGGAATCCAGGATTAATCCCGTCACCATTCAAGGCAAACTCAATACTATCTTGCTCATAAAAATATACCGCCTGGAACATTTCTTCCTGAGCTTTCTCATTTTGGTTTGCATTGTTGATCTGGAAGAAAAGAATTCCTCCTATCAATAGGATTGCAGCGATCAAAACGCCACCTAATATTTTGCTATTTTTCTTCAAAAAAGCCTCACCTCTGCTGAGTCTGTCTGCCAAAACCTCTGGGTTTTCCAAAAGTTCGTTAGGATCTTCTTGTGCTTTTTTGGTTAATTTCTTTGCCATGTTACTGATTTTTCAGGCGCAAATATACGTTTTTTATGAATTACACAAAGCCCAATAAAAAAGCCATGAATCCACCTAGTTTTCATGGCTTTCTGAGCTTTGGATATGAATTATTCCATTACAAAAGGATAGTCCTCCTGTATATAGACATCTTTGAAAGCATCCTGACCATCAGGCCAAGGTGACTCTTCTGCAAATTTCACAGCTTCAGTCACTTGCTTTTTCACTTTTGCATTGATTTTTTCAATCTCTTCGTCGCTTAGGATATTGTTGTCCTTAATAGTCTTCAATACCTGCTCGATAGGATCTTTTTTCTTGTAGTCCTCTACCTCTTCTTTGGTTCTGTATTTCTGAGGATCGGACATGGAGTGTCCTTTGTATCTATAAGTTCTGAATTCCAGCAAAGTTGGTCCATCACCTTTTCTGGCTCTTTCAGCTGCCTCAGCCACCGCTTCATGGATAGCTTCTACATTCATTCCATCAACAGGGAATGCAGGCATATCATAAGACTCTCCGATTTGGTATAGTTCGGTAACATTGGAAGTACGGGCAACTGAAGTACCCATTGCATAACCGTTGTTTTCGATCACAAAGATCACCGGAGTCTTATAAAGCATGGCCAAGTTGAATGCTTCATGCACAGCCCCTTGACGAACCGCTCCATCACCCATATGACAAATACATAGGTTTTTGGTGCCTTTATATTTTTCAGCGAAGCCGATTCCCAGACCCATAGGTACTTGAGCACCTACGATCCCGTGACCTCCCATGAAATTTCTTTCCTTATCGAAAATGTGCATAGAACCCCCTTTACCTTTGGTTGTTCCTGTTGCTTTTCCATATAATTCTGCCATCACAGCGCCTGGATCAGTACCCAAACCCAATGGGTGTGCGTGATCTCTGTAAGCTGTGATCCACTTATCATCTTTCTCCAAAGCTGTGATAGCTCCGGCGGCGCAAGCCTCCTGACCTATGTAAAGGTGACAGAACCCGCGTATTTTTTGTTGACCATAAAGTTGTCCGGCTTTCTCCTCAAATCGTCTCATCAAGAGCATGCTCTCGTACCAGAACGTATAAGTTTCTTTCGAATATTTTACCTTTGACTTGGTCGCTGCAGTTTTCTTTGCCATATCGTAATGATCAAAATATGCTATTTTAGGCCCCAAATATAACCAACCTCTCCTAAAAATCAGGCTGCCGCTAAAATAATTACCCAAACAGATGTATCTAAAGTCCCTGGAACTCTTACAATTCAAAAATCATGAGAAGACCCGAATGGACTTTAGCACGCAGATTAATTGCTTTACTGGGCTAAATGGAAGTGGAAAAACCAACATTTTAGACGGAATCCACTACCTATCGCTCACCAAAAGTGCAGTGCAATCTAGTGATACCTTGAATGTGAAGCATAACAAAGATTTTTTTGTGATCAAGGGACAATTTGAACTGGATCAAAAACCGCTTGAGGTAAGATGTACCTTTGAATTAGGAAAAAAGAAACAGATTTGGCAAAACGGAAAGGCATTAGACAAAACTTCTGAGCATGTAGGGTTAATCCCATTGGTGCTGATTGCACCAGATGATACAGAATTGATCAAAGGTGGAAGTGAGGGAAGAAGAAAATTTTTTGATGGCTTGTTGTCGCAATTGGATAGAAACTATTTAAATCAACTGATCCGGTATCATCATTTTTTAAAACAGCGGAATGCCCTTTTGAAAAAATTTGCCGAAACAGGAAGAAGAGATTTGACTCTTTTGGGAAGTTACGATGAGGAGATGATTCGGTTAAGTCAGATTTTGGCTAAGCGCAGAGCAGAATTGATGGACGAGGTGGCTCCTATGCTTCAGGCACATTACGCTGAAATTTCACAAGGACAGGAAAAGGTAACTATCCTCTATGAGACGGAAGCACTTCGAGAAGATTTTGCAAGCTACTTTCAAGGCCTTCGGAAAAAGGATTTTATAACCAAGAATTCCAATGCAGGAATTCACAAGGATGATTACAATTTCCTGATCGGAGAGCACCCTATCCGAAAAATTGGAAGCCAAGGGCAACAGAAATCCTTTATTATCGCTTTGAAATTAGCCCAGTTCCAAATTTTTGAAAGCGCTAAGGGGGAGAAGCCTCTACTCTTATTGGATGATATCTTTGACAAACTGGACGATACCCGAATTGCCCAAATGATGCAATTGATTTCCAAACATACCTTTGGGCAGATTTTTCTGACAGATGCAAGACCCGAACGCTCACAGGCCATTTTGACTGAGCTGGATTCGGAGGTGTTTTTCTTTGGGGTTGAAAATGGCCAAGTCAGTCATTGAAACGAACTTAAAATGGGAGATTTTCGATATAATAATTAACTTTATAAAGAGTCTTATTTTTTCATATTGAAACATAAAAATGAAAGAGATGACAATTACTATAAACAAAAAAAACAAGGATGATTTAAAGAAGATTCTTAAAGAGAAAAAGGATCAATTAGATCAGTCCGGTAAGCTCCAAAAGCACTTTGGAAAGCTAAAAAGAAAATTGGATGGTCTTGATTATCAAACAGAGATAAGAGAGAATGAAGATTGATTTTTTTGCTGACACCAATTTTTTAATCTATCTGCTCGAAGGAAACAATATTGCCAAACCCTTCTTGGAATTCGATTTTGCAATCTCGTTTGTCACTGAAGTTGAATTACTTGGATTTAAAGGAATATCCAAGCCGGAAGAATTAAAGATAAAGGCACTTATCAATGATTGTTTTCTTACAGAATGGAATTTAAAAATTAAGGAATGGACCATTGACCTTAGGAAAAAGTATAACCTGCGGCTTCCAGACTCTATAATTGCCGCTTCATCCTTATCAATGGGAATACCGTTAATCACCGCAGACCAAGGATTTTCTAAGATAAAGGAATTAGATCTTATATTCCTAGAGGTTTAATTTTTAATACCTGCAATGCAGGTCAATGCACCTTTTTAGAAAGTAATTAAATACCAAAATCCCCAGAAAGAAATAAAAAAGAGGCCTAAGCCTCTTTTCATTTATTTCCACAATTCAGCTGGATATTCTCCAGAATCATGCAAAGATTTTAAGGCCTCGATGACTACGGGTTTATCTTCTGTGTAGGTCACTCCAAACCAAGTTTTACCTCCAGGCAAGATTTCAAAAGCAGCCTTACCTGACTGTATTAAATTATTTGCAACCGTTGGAATATAGAATTCCGACTTGAGGTTTTCCTTATTTGCAGGAAGAAAATCCTTCCACATTTGCTCTACATCTACAAAAACATCCGGATGAAATCCCCAGAAGTTCATGCTGACAGGAGTGTTTTCAGCGATTTCTAGCACCTCACCTTCTCCTTTGCTGAGAATTTTTCCTCCTTCACGAGCGATTGAAGTGCGCTCGGTCATTCCTATCAATTGCCCTTTCTCATTCGTTTCGCAAACTCCCCGGCTTACAGTTCCATTTTCTGAAAGCACATTTTGAATAGCATAGCCTACCATGGCATGTAAATGAGGACGAGCATCTTTTGACAAAAACTTTCCGATCTCTTCGAAAGCTTCCTTTCCGTAAAAATCATCTGCATTGATCACAGCAAAGGGCTCCTTAACTGCATCCTTTGCACATAATACTGCATGCGCCGTTCCAAATGGCTTTACCCTATCCGCTTGTTTCAATTCCGCAGGCACAAAGCTATCCAAAGACTGTATTACCCAATCGACTTCAATTTTACCTTGAAGCTTTGGAAGAAACTTTTCTTTGGCAACATCCAAAATCTCTTGCCTTACGATAAATACGACTTTTCCGAATCCTGCCCGGATGGCATCAAAAATGGAATATTCTAAAATGGTTTCTCCATTAGGGCCGAAACCGTCAATCTGCTTATTCCCTCCATATCTACTGCCCATACCAGCAGCTAATACTACTAAAGTTGGTTTTTGAGTCATTCCTCTGTGTATCTGTTAAAAACGTGTGCAAAATTAATTGAATTGCCCACTGCAACAAGTAAATGAAATTCTAAATTGGATCTGGACAGGTTTAAAATTCATCCAGACTTTTATTTTTTTACATATATTTTTTCAAATAAGGGTCATTTATCGCCCATAACTATCAAAATGAGAGGCAATTTTTTAAAAATCAAGATATTTTTTTAACCCATTTTTGATTTTCATGTAAAATTTAAAGTACTTTCATGCCGAATTCTCAACAAACCTTTAAACTCATTGAAAAAATGAAAAAAATAGAAGCGATTATCCGGACTTCACGCTTTGAGCAAATTCATGCCTGTATTTCCGGTTTGGGAGTGAAATTTCTCTCATTCTATGAAATCAAGGGAATGGGCTTCGAACACGCCCGGCAGGAAATGTACCGCGGAGTCGCCTATGAACCCGCATACATTCCAAGAACGAAATTAGAAATCGTCACTACAGATGATCTGGTAGAATCAGTCATTCAATGCATTCTGAAAGAGGGTAAAACAGGAGAAATCGGAGACGGAAAAATCTTTGTTTTCGATGTATTGGAAGCTTACAGAATCAGAAATAACGATCAAGGCGAAAAAGCGCTTTAATAATCACCGAACCTATTCAAACCTATGCAAGAATTATTTACCGTCAACAACCTGTGGATGATGATGGCCACCATTTTGGTCTTCATTATGCACTTGGGCTTTGCTAGTCTGGAGGCCGGACTGACAAGAGCAAAAAATACCGTCAATATCCTATTTAAAAACACCATTATCCCTGCAATAGGGCTTTTAACCTATGCACTGGTTGGGTTTAACTTGATGTATCCGGGAGCGGGATTCGAAGGAGCTGTTTTTGGCTTCGCCGGTTTTGGTCTCGACCTTCCTGAAGGTTGGGATACTTCTAATTATAATGAAGGATATACCTTTTTTACAGATTTTATCTTTCAGGCAATGTTTGCAGCCACAGCTGCTACGATAGTGTCCGGAGCTGTCGCTGAGCGCATCAAGCTAGGGCCATTTATTTTCTTTTCTATTCTCTACGTGGCCATTTGCTATCCAATTGTAGGAATGTGGAAATGGGGAGGAGGATTTTTGAATACTTTGGATACTCCATTTTATGATTTTGCAGGATCTACGATTGTTCACTCAGTGGGTGGCTGGGGTGCCCTCATAGGAGCCTTCTTATTAGGTCCTAGAATCGGCAAATACACCGAAAGAGGAATGAGTGCTATTCCAGGTCATAATTTGCCACTTGCAACCTTTGGTGTCTTCTTACTTTGGTTTGGCTGGTTTGGCTTCAACGGGGGATCCGTTTTGAGCGCAGACCCGGGAGCCGTTTCCAAAGTATTTGTGACTACTTCTATGGCTGCTGCTGCAGGAGCTTTTGGAGCTTTGCTTGTATCCTACATCAAATTCAAATCCTATGATATCACCATGGTACTCAACGGTATCCTGGCTGGACTAGTGGGAATTACCGCCGGGGCAGATCAAATGAGTTTGAATGAATCAGTCATCATCGGTTTTATAGGTGGTGGATTGGTAGTCTTTGGCGTAGTCCTGTTTGATAAAATCAAAGTGGACGATCCAGTGGGAGCTATTTCCGTGCACTTAGTCGGAGGTATTTGGGGAACATTGGCTGTCGGAATCTTTGGGGATTTGGCAGGCTGGAGTCAGTTTGTATCCCAACTAATCGGAGTAGGAGCAGTAGGATTTTTCTGTGTGCTTTTCGCAGGAATTATTTTCTATTCCATGAAAAAAACTATTGGTATTCGGGTAGATGAAAAAGAAGAAGTAGAAGGACTGGATATCAATGAACATGGCATGAGAGCTTATCCCGATTTTGCCAGCAAAGATTAATTTCATTATATGGAAATCCGCTTTCTTACCAGAATTGACAAAAATATAGCTTATTGTCTGCTGAAAGGATCAAAATCCGGAAGCTTCGGTCTTCGGTCATCGGTCTTCCAACCTGTCAAGCAAGGAAAATAAGGCAACTAGGATGATTGCGGATAATCAGATTTCATTAATTAACCACCAACCAAAAAAGAGCCCCGGTCAAATTGATCGGGGCTTGTTGTTTTTAGATGGCAGGTTGAAAATACCGATTTAGAATTGATTGGTGAACTTTACCAAACATCTCATAGCACCAGTTCTTAAATTCCTCGACTTCAGTTGGTAAAATAAGTCGAAGGCCCTTTCGCAGTTCCCTTTCAAACAAATAGGTTGAGAAGCTGACTTTTTGCAAAATGGTCTTCACATATTCTATCATAGTTTAAAGAGTTTAGGGTTTATTAACTGATTTTAAGTATCCATACGAAGGCTTTTCCTTCATTGTTACGTAAAATTAGGGTTCCAAAAATGGAATTATCCTTAATTTCGCAACTATGTCTAAAACGCTCATCATTTCCTTTTTGGTATTTTGCTGTACCTTTTTCTCTCAAAACCTCCTTGCGCAGGAAGTAGAGGTGGAATTAGGCCCAAACCAGATAGGACTGAATGAAACTTTCACCATTAAAATAAACGTAGCCAACGAAAAAATCAAGTCCTACGATCAATTCCCTGAAATTCCGGGCTTCCAAAAACAAGGAATTTCGCAATCATCCTCCATGAATGTGATCAACGGGCAGGTGACTAGTTCCAATAGTATTATTCAGTATTATAAGCCTTCCAGAAAAGGTGAGTTTACTCTTCCCTCTTTCTCTATAACAATCAACGGAAAAGAGTTTGATTTCGCGGGCAAAACTATCTCCGTAACGGATCCTGTAAGTGCCCAAAACCTAGGAGGCAACAATTACGACCCCTTTGCAGAGTTTTTTGGAAGAAATTCCGAAGAACCTGAATATATAGAGCTAGACGACGAGGCTTTTTTCTCTGTAACTGTAGATAAGGAGGAAATATATGCAGGTGAGGGCTTTTCTCTTACACTTGCATTTTACATGTCTGAAAATAATCAAGCTCCATTTAATTTTTATAAGCCAGGAGAGCAATTGGATGGAGTTTTGAAAAAAATCAAACCTTCCAATGCATGGGAGGAAAACTACAATATTTCCAATATCGAACCAGAGCAAATCACTATCAACAATAAGCGTTGGGTGAGGTACAAGGTTTATGAGGCAACTTTCTTCCCTTTCTCCGAAGGAAAAATTCAGATTCCGAGTATCCCTTGGGAAATGATTAAATATAGAGTCGCAAAGAACCCTACTTTTTTTGGAGCAAATAGACAGGAAGACTTCAAGACCTTTTATTCTGCTCCAAAAACTATCACAGTGAAACCTTTGCCTCCACATCCTTTAAGAAACGAGGTGGCAGTTGGTCAATATCAATTACGGGAAAACATCACTGAGTTGGAAGTAGAAACCGGAGAAGGCTTCAATTACAATTTTGGAATCAGCGGCGTAGGAAACATTAACGCAATTTCAGAGCCTCGAAGAATCTCAGGAGGTAATCTCAATACCTACGACCCGAATGTGAGACAACAAATCAACCGGGGATATGGAAGAGTTTCGGGTATCAAAGAGTTTACCTATTATATCACCATCAATGAAGCTTCTGAGGTAGATCTAGCCAAGCATTTTGAATGGATCTATTTTGATCCTGCAAGAGCAGTATATGATACGCTCAGACCTTCAGCAAAGATTAAAGTGGTGGGAGAGAGCAAAGTAAACCAAGCCATCTCCAGTCAAAGACTGGGAGGAATTTATGATAGAATTGGGAGTGAAGACAACCAATTTTTAAACGAGCGATATAAATACTATTTTACGACCGCAATCAACCTGCTCTTATTGGCTTCAGTGGTCTTTTTGGCGGTTATAATTATTCGAAAGAAGTAATGGGGAATTCATTTGGAAAGCTCTTCAAAATCACCACATTCGGTGAATCCCATGGAGTAGCTTTAGGAGTAACGATAGAAGGTTGTCCTGCAGGCTTAAAAATCGATGAAGATTTCATTCGGGCTGAAATGCAACGAAGAAAACCGGGCCAATCAAAAATTACCACACAAAGAAAAGAAGAAGACGAGATAGAAATCCTTTCCGGAATTTTTGAAGGACAAACTACCGGAACTCCGATTGGAATTGTCATCCGTAATGCCGACCAAAAGAGTAAGGACTATTCTCATATCTCAGATAAATTTCGCCCTTCCCACGCAGATTATACCTATTTTGAAAAATACGGGCTTCGGGATTACCGGGGTGGAGGCCGTAGTTCGGCAAGAGAAACCGCAGCTCGAGTTGCTGGTGGAGCCATAGCCAAACAGCTATTAGCTACAAAAGGAATTTCTGTTCAAGCCTTTGTATCTCAGGTTGGAGATCTTGCTTTGAAGAAACCTTATCAAGAATTGGATCTTCACAAAGCTGAGGAAAATATTGTGAGATGTCCAGACCCTGAAACTGCTGATCAAATGATCGAATTGATCGATTCAGTTAGGAAGGACCGTGATACTATTGGCGGTATTGTCAGCTGTGTGATTAAAAATACTCCAGCTGGATTGGGAGAACCAGTATTTGATCGCTTACATGCAGAGCTCGGAAAAGCTATGCTTAGCATCAATGCTGTGAAAGGATTTGAGTTTGGCTCCGGTTTCGAAGGGGTAAAAATGAGAGGCTCCCAGCACAATGATGCAATTGTAAAAGAAGGCGATCAAATCAAAACCTTAACCAACCACTCAGGCGGAATTCAAGGCGGAATTTCAAACGGAGAGGACATCTATTTTAAAGTGGCCTTCAAACCCGTGGCCACTATTATGCAAGATCAGGACTCTATCAATGAGGCTGGTGAAAAAGTAACCGTTTCAGGAAAAGGACGCCATGATCCTTGTGTAGTGCCTAGAGCCGTACCAATCGTGGAAGCAATGGCCGCTTTGGTCATAGCTGATTACCTTTTATTGTCAAAAACCAATAAACTTCGAGATCTTTAAACCCAGCCTCATGAGGAAGAAAATACCTTTACATACAAAAATTATTATTGGTTTGGTTTTAGGCTTGGTTTTCGGTCTAGTGGTGATCAAAACTAACCTGCCTAATTCTTTCACCATTGATTATATCAAACCAATAGGTACTATTTTCATCAATGCGCTCAAAATGATCGCGGTGCCTCTTGTTTTGGCCTCTTTGATTGTAGGCGTTTCCAACTTAGGTGACATCTCCAAACTCAGCAGAATTGGCGGAAAAACCATAGGAACATATTTGGTCACAACCGTGATCGCTATCAGTATTGGTTTGATTTTGGTAAACATTTTCAAACCGGGAAAAAGTCTTCCGGTAGAGACTAGAGAAAGCTTGATGCAGCTTTACGAAGGAGACGCGGGCTCCAAAGTGGGAGTTGCGGCAGAATTACAGCAACAAAGTCCTTTGCAGCCTTTGGTTGATATTGTACCACAAAACTTTTTCCTGGCAACTACCGACAATGGAGCTATGCTTCAGGTAGTTTTTTTCGCAATTATTGTAGGGATAGCCTTGCTTCAAATTCCTAAGGAAAAGGGAAATCCTGTCATCGCCTTCTTCGACGGCTTTAATGATGTCATTATCCAAATCGTGAACTATATCATGATGATTGCACCTTATGGTGTTTTTGCATTGATGGCATCCCTAATTGTAGAAATCGCCGGAGATAATCCGGATTCAGCAATAGAATTACTTTTGGCTTTATTGAAATATAGTCTTGTGGTCGTCGGAGGTTTGCTCATGATGATCATGGTGATTTATCCTTTGATCTTGATGGCCTTTACCAAGGTCAAATATTTGGACTTCTTCAAAGCTATTAGACCTGCTCAATTATTGGCTTTTTCTACAAGCTCCAGTTCTGCTACCCTTCCGGTGACTATGAAGCAGGTTGAGGAAGAAATCGGAGTTTCTGAGGAAGTATCCAGCTTTGTTCTACCTCTAGGCGCTACAGTAAATATGGACGGAACCAGCCTTTACCAAGGGGTTGCGGCAGTATTTATCGCCCAGGCTTTAGGGATGGATTTATCTTTGACTCAACAGCTGATGATTGTATTGACAGCAACCTTAGCTTCCATTGGTTCGGCAGGTGTACCTGGTGCTGGTTTGATTATGTTGATCATCGTATTGGAATCTATCGGTGTTCCGGCTGCAGGTATCGCCTTGATCATCGCTCCGGATAGAATTTTGGACATGTTCCGAACCGTGGTCAATGTTACCGGAGATGCTACCGTCTGTACCATTGTGGCAAGTACCGAAGGTGAATTGCCAGATGGATTGATAAGAAAAAGTAATCCTTTGACTCCTAACGAATAAAGGTTTTGAGAGTACAAACGAAAGGCCAGAGCAGATAAGCTTTGGCCTTTTGTCTTTTCTGAGAAAATCCGACGTTTTCAGGAACTTATGCCTTATTTTTGCGCTTGAAAAATCAAAAATTACCCTATGCGCCAATCCTGGTGGAAAATCCTGGCCATTGCCCTGCTCATTTATACCTTAACGGCAGGTTTATTGATGGACGTTCCAAGACTTCCAATTCTGAATGAAACTATCCGTGCATTGCATTTTCATGTCACGATGTGGTTTGGGATGATTCTTATGTTGATGGTATCTGTGTATTACAGTATCAAATACCTACGGAGCAATGATTTGAATCACGATGACATGGCGATTGAATTCACCAATGCAGCGATTCTTTTCGGAGTACTTGGAATTGTTACGGGTATGCTTTGGGCAAAATTTACATGGGGAGATTACTGGAGCGGTGATCCCAAGCAAAACGCCTCTGCAATAGGCCTTTTGATGTATTTTGCCTATTTAATTCTGAGAAACTCTCTGACTGATATGCAGCAAAGAGCAAGAATAGGTGCCATTTACAACATCTTTGCTTTTGCAGCATTTATTCCACTCATCTTTGTACTGCCAAGATTAACTGATAGCCTGCATCCTGGAAACGGTGGAAATCCTGGCTTTAATGCCTATGACCTTGACTCTAAATTGAGGATGGTTTTCTATCCGGCCATTATCGGTTGGACGCTTTTGGGTGCTTGGATAGCAACAGTCCGCGTGAGAATGCGTAGAGTGGAAAGAACTTTGGAAGATAAAATGATTAATTCCTGATAGATGAAAAAATTACTAACAATATTCTTCTTGGTTTTGAGCCTATCCGTCATGGCTCAGGAAAAAATCCCTGTGACAGAATCGGATTATTCCAATAATTCCGTGGAAATGGCTGATCAGCTTAGAGCTGATGGAAAAATCTACGTGCTGGTTGGGATAATTGGGATCATTTTCGCAGGAATTACTGTTTATCTAATCAGTACGGAAAGAAAGATCAGTAAACTGGAAAAAAGCGTTTCCACCAAATAAGTCAAATTATGAAAAAAGGACATATCATCGGAATCGGCATCATCGCTATAGCCATTGTGATTATCATGACTTCAATAGGAGATGCGAGCAGCTATGAAACTTTCAATACTGCTTTGGAAATGAAGCAGGATGGAAATGATAAAGCTATCCACGTAGTTGGCCAATTGAAAAAGAACCCATCTGGTGAGGTGGAGGGACTTCAAGTGAGAGATGACAAAACATCCTTTACCTTTATTTTGGTGGATAATGATGGAACAGAACAGGAAGTGTTCTACAACGAGCCAGTGCCTGCTGATTTTACAAGATCAGAATCAGTAGTAGTGATTGGCTCTTACAAGAATGACCAGATATTTATCGCAGACAAAATCCTGATGAAGTGTCCTTCCAAATATCAGGAAACAGAAGTGCAGGCGGCGGGAATGTGAGGCAGAAAGCAATAGATCCAAAAATTCATGATTAACACCTTTATCGGCAACTTAGGCCATTTGATGACTATCGTGGCCTTTGTTAGTTCATTGGTTACGGCATTTGCCTATTACAAGTATTTTTCAGCAAATGAGATTGAAAAAGCTAGTTGGCAAAAATTCAGTCGAATCAGCTTTTATGTACATGCTGTAGCCAGTGTCTTGGTTGCATTTTCACTTTTTGAAATAATCTACAATCATAGATTCGAATATTTCTACGCCTATTCACACTCCAGCAAAGCGCTTCCTGTTCACTATATGATTTCCAGTTTTTGGGAAGGTCAAGAGGGTGCTTTTATCCTTTGGATTTTCTGGAATGTAGTTCTTGGGCTATTCTTGATTCATACCAACAAGAAATGGGAAGCTCCTGTAATGATTGTGTTCTCTCTGGTTCAGGCCTTCTTAGTATCCATGATTTTGGGAGTTGTAATCGGAGATTTAAAACTGGGAAGCTCTCCTTTTATATTGCTGAGAGACGCCACGCAGGCACCCATATTTGAGATGAATCCGGACTTTATACCGGAAGATGGTACTGGGCTTAATCCTTTATTGCAAAATATTTGGATGGTCATTCACCCTCCAACACTCTTTTTGGGCTATGCTTCCACTTTAGTTCCATTTGCATTTCTGATTGGAGGATTGGTAACCAAAAGATATTCTGAATGGATCCGTCCAGCTCTACCTTGGGCAATTTTCTCTGCCATGGTCTTGGGAATGGGAATCATCATGGGAGCCTATTGGGCCTATGTAACATTGAATTTTGGCGGATATTGGAATTGGGATCCTGTTGAAAATGCAGTATATGTACCTTGGTTGATTTTAGTGGCCTCTATACACACAATGATCACTTTTAAGAAAAGTGCGACCGCTTTGAAGACTTCCATAGTCTTGGTCATTCTTTCCTTTATTTTGGTTCTGTATGCCACCTTCCTTGTAAGGTCAGGCGTCTTAGGAGATGCGTCTGTTCACTCCTTTACTGACTTGGGACTTTCTGGTCAGCTATTGATCTATCTGCTATTCTTCTTATTCATTTCAGTATTCCTGACCATTCGGGCTTGGAAGCATATTCCTACCTCTGAAAAGGAAGCATCCGTATACTCCCGTGAATTTTGGGTTTTTATTGGAGCCACTACCTTAGGTTTGATGGGCTTTCAGGTGATCCTTCCTACATCCATTCCTGCATGGAACGCCTTGGTGGAAAGCTTTGGGGGGATTTCCAATATGGCGCCCCCAGCAGATCAGGTAGAATTTTACACTAAATTCCAGCTTTGGTTTGGAGTAGCCATCGCATTGCTCACGGCAGTTGGCCAGTTTTTCTGGTGGCAAAAAATGGATAAAAAAGCGTTGAAAGACGCTCTTTTGACACCCTATATAATTTCGGTAGTCATAGCTGCATTGGTAATCGTACTGGCCAAAGTCTATGATTGGAAATATATGGTAATTGTAGTGGCTGGAACATTTACTGTTGTAGCCAATGCGGTGATTTTATCCAAAATTTTGAAAAAATCAACCTTCAAATTGGCGGGGGGATCTCTGGCACACATTGGCTTGGGTATGATCTTGATTGGTATCATGTTCAGCTCAGGTTACTCAGATACCATCTCCATCAATATGTCTGGGCTTACCTATAGCAATAGCTGGGAAGATGAATTGAATAAAGAGCACGTATTGCTTTGGATCAACAAACCGACCCAGATGAAAGACTACACAGTAATCTACCGGGGACGTCAGAAAAAAGTGGTGGGTATTCCAGAATATGTGCCTGCAAAGATTCTTGAATCAACCGGGAATGTGAATGAAGCTATTGCCCTGGAAGATTATAAAGATTTCATCAAGAAAGGCGATAAAGTAAATCTGGTTTTGGAAGAAAATGACTACTTCAAGATAGACTACTATCAAAATGAAGTTTTAAAATTCTCCTTAAGCCCCATGTCCCAATTCAATCAAAACATGGGAGGTTTGATTTCTTCTCCAGACTCTAAAATTTACTTTGATCGTGACTTGTATACCTACGTGGCTGCAATGAATGACTACGAAGATCCGGAGTGGAAAGATGATCAGTTTCATGAGGTTTCTCCAGGTGAACAATTCCACATTGCGGATTATGTGACCTATTTCGACGGAGCAGAGGTGTTAAATCAAATCGAGGGATACACGCTTCAAGAAGGTGATGTAGCCGTGAAAGCCAAGCTTCGGGTTTTGGATTATGATGTGGAGAAAAAACTGGAACCAACTTTTATCATCCGAAACAATCAAGTTGGTAAACTTCCGGTGGTGGACAATGAACTAGGTATCAAAGTGACTTTGGATAATATTCTCCCGGAACAAAATAAATTTGTTTTCAAGGTCAATCAATATCAAAAAGACTACGTGGTCATGAAGGCAATTGTAAAGCCTTACATCAATGTACTTTGGATTGGCTCCATTATCATGCTGATCGGATTCACCGTCGCCATATTTAGACGATTTGACGAATTCAAAAAAATGCGAGATAAGGGAATGGAATAATAACCATTACCACACATACAAAAAGAGGCTGTCTCAAAAGTAGATAGTTTAATAGGCTAGCTGATTTCTCGGCTAGCCTTTCTTGTTTAACTCAAAATAGGTATTTTGAGGTGTGCAAAAACAAGACACGAATATAGTCTTT
>Ga0189276_10249_pt1 | contig 38832 bp, 34 predicted proteins | sample N26A31minimetaG_FD_130321 | JGI IMG/M metagenome (GOLD analysis project Ga0189276, IMG submission 130321) | Marine microbial communities from the Costa Rica Dome - N26 A3-1 mini metaG | ecosystem: Environmental > Aquatic > Marine > Oceanic > Photic zone | place: Costa Rica: the Eastern Pacific... | reverse complement strand
TCGGTTACGGACTGCCGGACGTCGCAGAGGAACTCAACTACGGAGTCGATCTATCAACCATCTGAGGGTGGTATCAGATTGATGGGGTGAAGGTGCCCCATCAACCATTAAATCCGTATACCCAAAAGAATCAGTTTGTACTGTTTTATCAGCCCAAAGTGAACTTGAATTCGAAAGAGGTCATAGGTGCGGAAGCCCTCATAAGATGGCAGCATCCTGAGAGAGGGCTTTTGCCTCCCTCAGAATTCTTGCCGCTGATAGACGGAGACAAGCTGGATTTTGAGATCGGTGACTGGGTTATCAAATCAGCCATTGAACAATTTCAGCTATGGCAATCTCAAGGCCTGAAAGTCCCAGTCAGTGTGAATATCAGCGGTCAGCATCTGCTTAAGCCCGATTTTGTTGACTCATTGCAGGAAGCAATTTCCAGAACAACTTTATCAGATAGCCACTGTCTTGAAATTGAAGTACTTGAAACAACGGCGCTGGATGATGTGGAAAAAGTGGCTTCAGTGATGCGAGAGTGTATTAATTTCGGCGTTAATTTTTCATTGGATGATTTTGGCACCGGCTACTCCACACTGGCCTTGCTGCAGCAGCTTCCTGCCAATACCTTGAAAATAGACAGAAGCTTTGTGCGAGATATTTTAACCGACCAAAATGATCTTGAAATAGTTAAAGGTATCATCAATCTTGCTCAAAGCTTTAAAAGGCTGGTAGTGGCAGAGGGTATAGAGTCTGATGCCCATGGCGAACTGCTTAAATCTTTGGGATGTGAATTAGGTCAAGGCTATGGTATCGCCAAACCAATGCCGGCAGATGCATTGCCAGGCTGGATAAAAAGGTGGGACCAAGTAAACGGTAAACATCAGTAGATAGATTATCCAAACATATTCGCTTTGGTTTTATTCCTGTGAAAAATGAGGTTCGGCAATCTTGCCGTGCACGGGATGAGATTGGCACTACTACAAAAGAGGAGTTTCAGCAGAGCATTTTTTTGTGAATTAGTTTGCAAAAATGAAAAACTACATTAGTATCGGCTTAAGTGCGCTAAACGTATGGGTGCTGAGTGGAACCGGATTACAAAGTCGAGACTAAAAGGCTTCAAGCAATTATCGAAGGGACTCGAGCTGGTACATGGGAATGGAATGTTCAAACCAATGAGGTGCTCATCAACAAAAGGTGGGCTGAAATCATTGGTTATGACCTCCATGAGCTTAGAAACCGTGACACGATTGAAGTATGGCGAGAGCTTTGTCACCCAAACGACTTGCAAATCTCTGATAAATGTTTTGAAGACTACTTCGGTGGCAAGACATCACACTATGAATGCATAGTTAGGCTTAGACATAAGGATGGCCACTGGGTCTGGATTCATGACCGAGGAAAAATTGTCACCCGTACAGAAGACGGTCTGCCAGAGTGGACTGCCGGCACCCATATCGACATAACTAACGAATACAAAACTCAGGTTTTCCTTTCAAAAATTGCCAAGTCTGCGCCTGGTATTATCTATACCTTCCAAATCACACCAGATGGAAAATACAGTTTCCCATACGTTAGCGAGAAATGCCGAGAGTACTATGGCGTAGGGCCTGATGTTGTCAAACAGGACGCATCAGTAATTTTTGACACTATCTTCGAGGAAGACCGGCTACCACTCCTAGAGAGCATCGAGGTTGCTTACAGAGAACAATCAGACTGGACTTTCGAATATAGAATTCATGCTAAAGACAACAAGGCTCGTTGGCTATATGGTCACGCCACTTTCGAGAAAGATGAAGAGGATGTTTCAACCTGGTACGGGATGATTATTGACATCACAGAGAAGAAGTTACTTGAGCAAAGACTGCTTGAACTCTCAACAATTGACGAGCTCACTGGTTTATATAACCGCAGAGAGATTATCAATAAACTCCAGGAAACCTTAAATACCAAGCATCGCTATTCACGTGAATATTGCCTGGTGCTCATCGATTTAGACAATTTCAAAAATATCAACGACACGCTTGGACACGATGTAGGTGATCAAGCCTTGTGTAGTTTTGCCAGCGTGATGAGATCACGTTTAAGGAAGACAGATATTTTTGGTCGCTTTGGTGGGGAGGAGTTTGTGATCATTATGCCTGAGACCAATCAGCATGATGGCTATCAAATATGTCAGGATTTATTATTTGATTTTAAACAGCTTACATTTGGTAAAGGCAATCAAAATGCTGTACAACCAAGCTTCAGTGCCGGGCTGACGATGATTACTGATTTGGACGAAGATACCAGTGAAGTATTAATCCGTGCCGACAAAGCTATGTATAAAGCAAAAGCTGGTGGGAAAGCACAGGTTTGCCTAAATGAAGTAGCCTGAGGCAGGCTATAGCTGCTGAAGTTAATTCGGTAGGCATGCTTAAGCTTCAAACAAAAATGTATGGGAGCGGTTGCTGCGAGCCCCCGCTACCAAATCTGATTTGTAGAAGGCTCAAAACAATATCAAATTGTTTTGAGCCTTTTTATTGTCTGTTAGTAAATCGTCGCATAACGTTTTTCAGCTTTATTGCGACTGATAAACTCAGCATTGATCACTTCCCAGCGCTGCGTACTGTCCATGACAAGATCGCAGCCAAGCGGCAGTTTATGTCCACTTCGAAGCGCGAACATAGAGCGACCCGGTTGTCTGATCTGTGCAAAATAGCGGTCTAGCTGAATATCAATGAGTTTGCTGGGGTGTTCGTTGATAATGAAAACACGTAAACCGCCACGTTGATTACAATCACTACTGCTATCAGCATCAGCTTCTTTGACAAATTTTATGAAGTTATATGCTTCTGATGAGCCTGCTTGAGCGGGGGTGAGAAAGAATAAGAGCAAGAATAGATAGTGGTAGGACATGGATTTCTCCTGAAAACAATGCTGAGGTATTGCCAGAACGACAGACGTCTGTCCTCCATAGTTGCTCGTTATCACAGAAAAGGAAACAATCCCGCCCGAGTCCAAGTTTTATTCCTGAACGCCATAATCCAAGCTCACTGATACATAGCGGGTTTTAGTTGCTGTTAACGGCTGGTTTTGTTACTATTCTGTGCTTTCTGGGAAGTCAGCGACACAGCTATCGGGTATTACTCGTTGCGCTGACTCGAGACAGAGCGGGACTGGCAACGCCCGCATAACACAATGTTTGTATATTCCGGGCCCCTACAAGGGGTTTTTGTTTTTCTGGAGATTTGATTCTGTTTCCAGGGGTAAAGAGACAACTATGGCCATTACCGATCAGGTTGAACAATTAATCGAGTCATCTATCGAGACGCTTGGCTACGAGCTGGTTGGGGTGGAATACATCCAGGGCGGTCCGGATCCAATCCTGAGAGTCTATATTGATGCCGAGCAGGGCATCAGCATCGAAGATTGCGAACGAGTCAGTCATCAAGTGAGCGGGATACTCGATGTCGAGGAACCGATACGTTCAGCTTATTTGCTGGAAGTATCCTCGCCCGGTTTTGACAGACCCTTGTTCAAGGCAAGGGACTTTGAACGTTTCGCCGGTGTGGAAGCAAAAATAAGCATGAAACTGCCGGTGAATGGCAGACGTAATTTTAGAGGTGTGCTTCAGGGATTTGAAAACGGTGAAATATTGATTGAAGTGGATGGCGAAGTCTACGCATTGCCACTGGCAAAGTTGGGTAAAGCAAGACTTGTTGCCTGAAAAAAGCGTATTATTGTCGGTTAATAATAGAAAACTGGGTTGGATTAGTTTGCTGCGTAATCCACTGGGGGCGTGATGAATAACAAAGAAATTTTATTGGTGGTCGATGCCATGTCCAACGAAAAGGGCGTGGGCAAGGAAGTCATTTTTCAGGCAATTGAAGCTGCGTTGGCGATGGCGACCCGCAAACGTTATGACATGGCACTGGATGCGGCTGTCAAAATTGATCGCGTCACCGGTAACTACGAGACTTTCCGCCAGTGGTTAATCGTCGAAGACGAAGAAGAGCTGGAATCTGAAGAAACTCAGATCAAGCTGGAAGATGCCAGAAAAAAAGAGCCGGAAGCCGAGGTAGGTGGTTATATTCAGGAACCGATGGAGTCCGTTGAATTCGGTCGTATCGCCGCGCAAACTGCCAAGCAGGTCATCGTACAGAAAGTCCGTGAAGCCGAGCGCGCCCAGGTGGTTGAACAATATCGCGAAAAAGTCGGGCAGATGATTCACGGCACCGTCAAACGTGTCGACCGAGGTAATGTCACGCTGGATCTGGGGGGCAACGCCGAAGCGTTCCTGCCACGGGAAGAAATGATCCCACGTGAAACCTTCCGGGCCGGGGATCGTATTCGAGGCTATCTTAAAGAAATCCGGCCTGAAGGCCGTGGTCCGCAGCTGATTGTCAGCCGCGTTGCACCTGAGCTGCTGATTGAATTGTTTACTCTGGAAGTACCTGAAATCAGCGACGGCATGATTGAAATCAAGGGTGCAGCCCGTGATCCCGGTCTGCGTGCCAAAATCGCTGTGGAAGCCATGGAGTCACGTATTGATCCGGTCGGTGCCTGCGTCGGTATGCGTGGTTCACGGGTTCAGGCCGTGACCAATGAACTGGCCGGTGAACGCGTTGATATCATTCTCTGGGATGAAGACCCGGCTCGTTTCGCCATCAATGCCATGGCACCGGCGGAAGTACTGTCTATTGTCGTTGATGAAGACACGCACAGCATGGATATCGCCGTAGAAGATGGACAACTGTCCCAGGCTATTGGCCGCAGTGGTCAGAATGTCAGACTCGCCAGTCAACTTACCGGTTGGGAACTGAATGTGATGTCTGCCTCAGAGGCTGACCAGAAAGCAGAAAGTGAAATCGGTGAATTGATTAAAGCCTTTATGACCGATCTGGATGTCGACGAGGATGTGGCTTTGATCCTGGCACAGGAAGGCTTTTCCTCTCTCGAAGAGGTTGCCTATGTACCTGAGCAGGAAATGCTCGACATTGATGAGTTTGACGAGGATATCGTGGCTGAACTGCGCTCGAGAGCACGTGATGTTCTCTTGACCCGAGCGATTGCCAGTGAAGAACAACTGGAATCTGCAGGGCCGAGCCAGGAGCTGCAGGATATGGAAGGTATGACACGTGAACTGGTGCTGACACTGGCCGGTAACAAAGTAACCACACTGGACGATTTGGCAGAGCTGGCGGTTGATGAACTGGTCGAAATCGGTGGTATGAACGAAGAGCAAGCTGCAGCATTGATCATGAAAGCCAGAGAGTCATGGTTTGCAGACGAAAATACAGATGCAGGGGAGTAACCAATGAGTGACATGAGGGTTAAGGACCTGGCTGGCACAGTCGGAATCACAGCTGAGCGATTGGTAGAGCAGCTGAATGAAGCGGGGATTAACGTCTCAAAGCCTGATGATCTGATTACTGAAGAGCAAAAACAAAACTTGCTCAAGTTTCTGCAGCAACGCCATGGCAAAGCGGAAGACAGCGATGCCTCATCGCCGAGAAAGATTACACTGAAGCGTAAATCAGTCAGCGAAATCAAGCTGGGTGGCGCAGCCCGCGGTGGCAAGAGTGTCAGCGTTGAAGTCAGAAAGAAGCGTACTTACGTTAAACGCAGTGACGCAGAGCCTAGTGCTGAAGCGGAAGATCTGTTGAAGCAGAAAGCGGGTGAAGAACACGCCGCTGAAGTAGCAAAGCAGGAAGAACAGCGCCTGTTGGAAACTAAGCGTAAACAGGAAGAAGCTGCCCGTCTGAAACAACAGCTGGATGAACAGGAAGCGGCAGAAGTCGCTGCTGCTATCGAGGCCGAAAACATGGCCAACGAAGAAGCCCAGCGCGCAGCGGAAGAAGAACAAAAAGCATTGGAAGCCGAAGCGAAAGCTAAAAAGCCGGCAACCAAAGGTAAGAAGAAAGAAGAAGAGCTGACTGCATCACAACTGGCGCACAAAAAACTGGAAGAAGCTGACGCCAGACGTCGCGCTGCCAACCTGGCCCGTATTGATGCTGAAAAAGCGCTGGAAGCCAAGCGTAAAGCACGCGAGGAAGAAGAAGCACTGGAAAAAGCCAGAGAAGAGGCTAAAGCGGCAGCTGCAGAAGTACAGGCTAAAGAGCAGAAAGCCGCAGCCCGCAAAACCAAAGATGCCGAAGCCAAGCATCAGAAGGAAAAGTCTGGCCGTCGTGGAGGTCGTCGCGATGACGATGATTTCGAGCGTAAAGAACTTCACGTCAGTGAAGGTAAAGGCGGTCGACGTAAGAAGAAAAAAGGGGCGTCCGGCGGTCGGGTTTCAGTCAGAGATCAGGAGCATGGTTTCTCGAAGCCAACTGCACCGGTAGTCCGTGAGGTGAATGTACCTGAAACGATTAACGTTTCAGAGCTGGCTCAACGTATGTCAGTCAAGGCTGCAGAAGTCATCAAGGCCCTGATGGGAATGGGCACGATGGCGACCATCAACCAGGTTCTGGATCAGGATACGGCAGTTATCGTCGTTGAAGAGATGGGACATGTGGCCAAGCCGATCCGCGAAAACGTGGTGGAAGAAGCGCTGCAGGTTTCTGATGAAGAGTTGGGTGAATCGGTCACCCGCGCACCGGTTGTGACCGTCATGGGCCACGTTGACCACGGTAAGACCTCATTGCTCGACTATATTCGTCGCACCAAGGTTACATCGGGCGAAGCTGGCGGTATCACGCAGCACATCGGTGCATACCGTGTTGAAACCAGCCGCGGTGAAATCGCCTTCCTGGATACGCCGGGCCACGCGGCCTTTACCGAAATGCGTTCACGTGGTGCCAAAGTCACGGATATCGTCATTCTGGTGGTCGCTGCTGATGACGGTGTTATGCCGCAGACGATTGAAGCGGTTCAGCATGCCAAGGCGGCTGAGTCGGTGGTGATTGTGGCTGTCAATAAAATGGATAAGCCGGAAGCCAACCCGGATCGCGTTAAACAGGAACTGGCTAATCATGAAGTCATTCCTGAAGACTGGGGCGGTGATGTACAGTTTGTACCGGTATCTGCCCTGACCGGTGAAGGCGTCGAGGATCTGCTGGAAGCCATTTCACTGCAGGCTGAAATTATGGAGCTTAAAGCGCCGGAAACCGGTCCTGCTCACGGTACTGTGATTGAGGCGCGCCTGGATAAAGGGCGTGGTACTGTTGTCACGGTATTGGTACAGAAAGGTACCTTGAACAAAGGCGATATCGTCGTCGTCGGCCAGGAATACGGTCGTGTACGGGCGATGTTTAATGAAAAAGGCGAACAGGTCGACAAGGCGGGTCCTTCGACGCCGGTTGAATTACTGGGTCTCTCCGGTACGCCAGCAGCGGGTGATGAACTCCAGGCTGCACCGGATGATAAAACCGCCCGTGAAATTGCGGACTTCCGTCACACCAAGGCCCGTGAACAGAAAATGGCGCAGCAACAGGCAGCCAAACTCGACGACATGTTCAACAAGATGGAAGAGGGCGATGTTAAAACCCTTAATGTCGTCATCAAAGGGGATGTTCACGGTTCAGTGGAAGCGGTCAGCCAAGGATTGCAAAAACTGTCCACCGATAAAGTGAAAGTCCGTGTTGTCGGCTCCGGTGTCGGCGGTATCAACGAAACTGATGCCCAGCTTGCTGCTGCTTCTGATGCGATTTTGATTGGCTTTAACGTACGTGCTGATAATGCGGCTCGTAAAGTGATTGCCGAGAAAGGTCTGGATGTGCAGTACTTCAGTATCATCTATGACTTGCTGGATGTCGTGACCAAGGCAATGACCGGTATGCTGGAACCTGTGTTCCGTGACGAGATCATCGGTCTTGCCCGTGTAGATGATGTGTTCAGTTCACCGAAATTCGGTGATATTGCCGGCTGTCTGGTACTGGAAGGTACGGTCAAGCGTAATAATCCGATTCGGGTACTGCGTGACAACGTGGTGATCTATGAAGGCGAGCTGGAATCTCTGCGTCGCTTCAAGGATGACGTTAACGAGGTCAATGCCGGTGTTGAATGTGGTATCGGTGTTAAGAACTACAAAGATGTTAAACCGGGCGACCAGATCGAAGTATTCGAGCGGGTTGAGGTGAAACCAACACTCTAATGGCAAGAGAATACAGTCGCACAAACCGTTTCGGTGAAGTAATCATGCGGGAACTCGCGCTGATGATTCAGCGTGAGATCTCAGATCCACGGGTCGGTATGGTCACGGTTTCACACGTTGATGTCACTGCTGATCTTAAGTATGCCAAGGTTTACGTGACACGGTTTAATGGTTTTGAGTCCGAACAGGATGCCGCAGAATGTATCAAAGGACTCAACAGCGCTGCCGGTTACCTGCGTCGGGGTCTTGCCGGCCGGGTTAAGCTGCGTAACATTCCCGAACTCCAGTTTGTTTACGATAAAAGCCTCGAGCATGGCTTTAAGATGGATGATCTGATTGCCAGGGCGAATGCGTCCAACCGTCAGGAAGACGACTGATTAACTGAATTAGAATGGCAAGACGTAATAAAAAAGGGCGTGACATCACAGGTATTGTGGTCGTCGATAAGCCCAGCGGTCACAGCTCTAACCATGTTCTGCAACAGGTTAAACGCCTGTTTGATGCTAAAAAAGCAGGACATACCGGCAGCCTTGATCCCCTGGCGAGCGGTGTTTTGCCTATCTGTCTGGGAGAAGCGACCAAGTTATCCGGATATTTGCTTGAAGCCGACAAGGAATATGCCGTTACCTGCAAACTGGGTGTGACTACAGACAGTGGTGATGCTGATGGTGCAGTCGTTGAAGAACAAGCTGTTCCCGAGTTTGACGAAACGCAGCTGAAACAGATCCTGGAAGATTTTATTGGTCAGCAGGATCAGGTGCCACCGATGTTTTCTGCCCTCAAGCATCAGGGGCAGCCCTTGTACAAGTTGGCACGGCAGGGTAAGGAAGTCGAGCGGAAAGCGCGACGTATAGAAATCTACGCTATTGAATTGCTGGACTGTAACCAGGATAGTTTTACACTGTCAGTCCGTTGCAGCAAAGGCACCTATATCCGTACTCTGGTTGAAGATATCAGTCATAAACTGGGAACCGGCGGACACGTTACCATGCTGCGCCGAACCCGGGTTGCGGGCTACGCGCTTAGTGATGCCGTCAGTCTTGAGCAATTGTCTGAAAGCCGAGAAAGAGGTGAACTGGCTGCCCTTGATGAACAGCTGGAAGCCGCAGAGGATGCCTTGCCCGACTGGCCGGTGATTAATCTGGACGAAGCCGCCAGCAAAACACTGAGCTTTGGTCAGTCGATTCAGGTTGAGCAGGACTATGAATGCGCAAATGTTCGTCTGTTTGACCAGAACGAAAAATTTATGGGCTTGGGTGAGATGTCGCCAGATGGTGTAGTCAAGCCAAAACGTTTATTTGTCGCTGCGGTTTGATGACGTTCTTCTTGTTTAGCAACGAGAATGTCGGTAAAATTCGCAGCTCTTGAAGGGTTGGCTGTTCCGGTTGAGATCGGCTGGAACAGTTCAGAATTTAACTGCTAGCCAAAAGGCTGCAAAAAAGTTGGAGTATTCAATGTCAATTTCTGCACAGCAAAAGAAAGAAATTATCAGCAAACACGCACGTTCTGAAGGTGATACGGGTTCTGCGGAAGTCCAGGTTGCCCTGTTGACTGCCCGCATCAACAATCTGTCAGATCATTTCAAAATCAATGCTCACGATCACCACTCACGCCAGGGTCTGCTTAAAATGGTCAGCAGCCGTCGTAAGATGCTTGATTACCTGAGAAAAACCGATATCGAGCGTTACCGTGCCCTGATTGCTGAATTAGGCCTGCGTCGCTAAGTTGAAGCTAGTGACCGATTATATGCAACGACCCACGTCCGACACTAATAGGCCGGGGTTGATGATATAAGATATGCCCCTGAAGCTGTTGCAGTTTCAGGGGCATATTCGTTTATACAGTTTGTCGTTTTTAATCAGTGCCGGAACAGGTTCGGGGCTGAAAATGAAGAAAGATAAGGAAAGAAGAGTGAACTCAGTAAAGAAGACAGTTCAGTTCGGTGAACACCAGCTTAGTCTGGAAACCGGAAAAATTGCCCGTCAGGCAGGCGGCGCCGTTATTGCCAGCCTAGGCGAAACCTCGGTACTGGTTACTGTGGTCGGTAAAAAAGAAGTTTCTCCCGGCCAGGATTTTTTTCCTTTAACCGTTAACTATCAGGAACGGACCTATGCTGCCGGTAAAATCCCGGGTGGCTTTTTCAAACGTGAAGGTCGTCCGAGCGAAAAAGAAACGCTGACTTCCCGTTTGATTGATCGTCCGCTTCGCCCTCTGTTTCCAAAAGGTTTCCTTAATGAAGTTCAGGTTATCGCGACTGTGGTAGCACTGGACCCGGCAATCGATCCTGATATTCCTGCCATGATTGGCGCTTCTGCGGCACTGGCTATTTCCGGTATTCCATTCAACGGCCCGCTGGGTGCTGCCCGTGTTGGTTATGTAGATGGTCAGTATGTGTTAAACCCAGCCAAAGCACAGTTGGATGAGAGCGCACTGGATCTCGTTGTCGCCGGTACCGAAAGTGCGGTGCTGATGGTGGAATCAGAAGCTTCTGAGCTGCCTGAAGAAGTCATGCTGGGTTCAGTCATGTTCGGTCACCAACAAATGCAGACCGCAATCAACCTGGTCAAAGAACTGCAGGCTGAAGCCGGTAAACCGGCCTGGGACTGGACTGCACCTGAAAAAGACGAAACGCTATACAACACCGTTAAAGCAGAAGCGTACGAAGGCATTAAAGATGCCTATACGATCAGTGACAAACTGGCACGTCAGGATCAATTGAGTAACGTACGCAGTGCGGCTGTTGAAGCGTTGGTGACTGAAGAGTCAGCGTTGACTGAAGAGCAGGTCAAGAATGTTTTCTCCAAACTGGAGAAAGAACTGGTTCGTGGCAGAATCATTGATGGGGAGCCTCGCATTGATGGTCGTGATACCAGCAGTGTTCGTCCAATCTTTGTCGAAACCACTTTATTGCCACGTGTGCATGGTTCGGCTCTGTTTACCCGTGGTGAAACGCAGGCAATTGTGGTCGCCACTTTGGGTGCTGAGCGTGATGCGCAGATGATTGACGCGGTAGAAGGTGAATACCGTGACCGTTTCATGTTGCACTATAACTTCCCGCCATACTGTGTTGGTGAAACCGGCTTTGTTGGTTCACCGAAACGTCGTGAAATCGGCCACGGTAAACTGGCCAAGCGGGGTATCGCTGCGGTAATGCCTACGGCTGAAGAATTTCCTTATGTTGTCCGCGTGGTTTCTGAAATCACCGAGTCAAACGGCTCTAGCTCAATGGCTTCTGTCTGCGGCACCAGCCTGGCACTGATGGACGCCGGTGTGCCGATTAAGGCCCCGGTTGCCGGTATTGCCATGGGTCTGATTAAAGAAACAGACGGTTATGCGGTACTGACCGACATTCTGGGTGATGAAGATCACCTGGGTGATATGGACTTTAAAGTGGCGGGTACCGAAAAAGGCGTCACTGCCCTGCAGATGGATATCAAGATTGAAGGTATCAACGAAGAAATCATGCGTACGGCACTGGCCCAGGCGCGTGATGGCCGTTTGCATATTCTTGATAAGATGAATGCCGTGATTTCCACTCACCGTACCGAGATGTCAAAATTCGCACCGCGTATCATCACGGTTAAGATCAATGCGGATAAAATCCGTGACGTTATCGGTAAAGGTGGTGCCACCATTCGCGCCATTACAGAAGAAACGGGTGCCACTATCGACATTCAGGACGATGGCACCGTCATGATCTTCTCTGCAGATTATGATGCCGGACAGGCTGCCCTGCGCCGTGTTGAGGATATCACTGCTGAAGTCGAAGTTGGCAAAATCTACGAAGGCCGTGTTGCCAAACTGATGGACTTCGGTGCTTTCGTCACCATCCTGCCGGGTAAAGATGGTCTGGTTCATATCTCACAGATATCTGATGAGCGGGTTGAGAATGTGGGTGACAAGCTGTCTGAAGGCGATATGATCAAAGTCAAAGTGCTGGAAGTGGATCGTCAGGGACGTATTCGTCTCAGCATGAAAGCGGTTAACGAAACTGCTGAAGACTGATTGATTTCCTGAACAGTTCCATCAGAAAAGCCCCGGCTGTCTAGCCGGGGCTTTTTTTTGCCTTGAATTCAGAGCGGGAGCTGTTTTTATCCCTAACCCCCAAGCTTAACTAATTTTAAGTATAAACGTGACGCACTTCACAAAACAGAAAAACAATTAGTAAATCACTAAACTTTTCGTTATTATCGCCAACAAGGGTATCGAATATATCGAATATTCGTATTAATGGAGTAATTAATCCTTGTGGAGGATGCAGAGATGCAAAAAACGAAATTAGCGCAAATTATAACAATAGGCTTGGTTTTATCCCTATCGGTCGGTTGTAGCGGCAGCAGCAGTAAATCAGTTAAAAGTTCCGGCGGCGGTGATATGGTCGATGGTGGCGGTGGTGGTGACACAGGTGGCGGCGGCGGTGATGGTGCCGCTACCACAGGGGTAGAAACGTTGGTTGATGATGGTGGTGGTATTGTTGACGGCGTGGGAGAAACAGTAACGGTACTGGGCAGTACTGTAAGCCAGATAGACTTACTGGGTACAGGTGAAGTGACCAGTGGTACCGGTGAAATTCTCAGTAACACTGGTGAAGCAGTGAGCAGTATTGGAGATGGTCTGAGTGATGGTCTTGGCTCACTGAGTGAGAATGACAATGCCATTGGTACTACATTGGCAGGCGTATCCGGTGCGGTCTCAGAAACTGGTGAGGCCGTTTCCTCTGCCGGAAATACGGTAGAAAGCCTGAACACTTTACCGCTTTTTGCCCAAATTGATGAATCTACAGGCTTGCTGACAGAACTCGGTGGCACCGTAGATTCATTGGGCGGGGTAGTCACCGAAACAGGTGACACGCTGACTGTTGCCTTTATCCAGGAAGATGGTCATTTAAGCGGACTTACAACTGAGCTAACGGCCGTTGTAAGACCGCTGGTAACCAACATCGGTGGCACGACACAAGTGGTCGGTGAGGCTCTGGTTGTCGGGCCTGTTGCTAATAATATATTGACCGAAGTCGGCACAGCCGTTGTCGTTCTGGGTAACGATCTTAAAGATGAAAATAATGCGGTCTTAGCTGGCGTCGGTGGAACAGTTGAAGGCGTTGGTCAACTTGTAATCCACACGGGTGGCATTTTATCGGTGAGTGACAGCGGCGAAGGCGAACTGTTTGATCTGGCAGGATTGTTGGATACCAGTGGATTACCGGTGCTTGGCTCGGGTGATGGGGAGCCACTCGGAGGTACTGACGCTGTTGTTGGTACAGTCACTGGTACCGTTGATGGTCTGACCGGAGGAGAAGGCGGCCTGCTTGGTGGCACTGATGGTGTCGTTGGTACGGTCACAGATACAGTTGATGGTCTGACCGGAGGAGAAGGCGGCCTGCTTGATGGCACTGATGGTGTCGTTGGTACGGTCACAGATACAGTTGATGGTCTGACCGGGGGAGAAGGCGGCCTGCTTGGTGGCACTGATGGTGTTGTTGGCACGGTCACTGATAGAGTTCAAGGTCTGACCGGAGGAGAAGGCGGTCTGCTTGGTGGCACAGACGGTGTGGTTGGTACAGTGACTGATACCGTTGATGGCCTTACAGGTGGTGATGATTTACTCGGTGGTGTGACAGGCACAGTTGATGGCCTAACTGGCGGTGATGATCTGCTGGGTGGTGTCACCGGTACGGTCGAGGGTTTAACAGGCGGTGATGACTTACTGGGCGGTGTGACAGATACGGTCGATGGTGTCTCTGGTGGACTGCTTGATACTGGTAGCGGGGATGGCAGTGATGGTGGACTTGTCGATCAGGTCGATGATGCACTGCTTGATCCGGTACTGGGGGGCATTCTTTAATTATTCACAAGTGAAACTTGAAGTTTGGACTTAACAGCTGCTCTCGCCGCTTTCTTGCTTAGAGTAAGGATGTCAGCAGCGCAGTGTGTTGTGCTCCATATCGCTATTAGGTGTGGCAATTGTCCCTGTTGCCACACCTTTTTTTTGCTTAAATATTGTTTATGTTTCATGGAAGACCAGGTTAATGATGAAATCAATGCTATTAAAGACACTCTTTTTCAGTGTGCTAATAACAGGTACAGCCTGGGCGGTGGAACCGCCCTTTATTGTTGATGAAGCAGAGCAGGCACCCATTGAAAAAGAGAAAACAGAGGTTGATTTACCGGCAGGTGACAGTCTCAGCACGGCAAAACAGGTCAACACAGTAAGAGTCGAAAAAGTCCAGTTTCAGGGGGGGACGGTATTTGCTCTGGAACAACTGGCTGAAATGGTGAAGCCCCTTATCGGCCAGGATGTGACCAGAGCAGAGATTGTCGCAGTATTGCGAAGTATTACGGCAAGATACAAAGAGGCCGGCTATGCCTTGTCATTTGCTTTTCTGCCTAAACAAAACACGTTGACCGGCTTATTGACCATTGTGCTGGTTGAAGGCTATATCGCCCGTAAAGAAATTATCATTGAAGATGAAGATGTCAGAGATCGGGTAACAAAACTGGCAACACGGATGGAAGGAGAAAAGCCGCTCACGACGAGGACATTTGAACGTTATGTCAGTCTGATTGAAGCGACCCCCGGCTATAAGTTCAAAATCCGGGTGCCGAAACCCAAAACGCTGGGGGGTGGAACCACGGTGCGGGTAGAGGAAGTCAGTGCGGACTGGTTTGAGACATCACTTGGCTTTGATGACAGTAAAGAGGAAGAACTCAAGCTTTTACCGGGTGTGATATTTAATTCATTAACGGGCTATGGCGATAGATTAACGCTGACAACCTTACTGCCTAACGATACGGTCAATGAATATTATGCGCTTAATTATCAGCAGGATATCGGCACTGATGGTTTGAGACTGGAACTGGCTGCCAATCACTTTGAAAGCGAAGGTGATGATCGAATTTTTGTAGCAGATATTCCATTGAACTATCAGGAAAACAAAGATCGCGACACGCTGCGTGCCGGCGTGAAATACCCTTTGCAGTTATCTAAAAAGTCCTCGTGGTGGATTGGCAGTAATCTGCATTATCTGGATGAGGAAGCAGTCTACCAACTGAAGCGGGAAGACGGTTTAGGCAATGCCGTGGAAATAGAAAAGGAATTGCGATATTCGGCACTGGAGTTGAACACGGTCTGGACTAAACAACTAACGCGACAAATTTTCAGGTTGTCCGGCAGTATCAAGCAGGGTATTGAACTCGGGAATAGTAAAAACAACATCACCGATGCGAATGGTACTCGCTCAGGCACTGAGACGATTCATTTCAATACCGTCAGGCTGGATGGTCTCTGGCGGTATATGATGAGTCCGAAATGGCGGGTACAGACTAAAGCTAATTTATTCTGGTCAGATGATATTCTGCCGTCTGCTGAGCAAATTCGTTACGGTGGTCCCCGCTATGGTCGTGGTTACCCCGATGGTCAGGCCCAAGGGGACAAAGGCATGGCTGGCGAACTGGAGTTGCGTTATCTGCAAGCCATCCCAATGCGGGTTATCAAACGTATAGAACCCTACGTCGTGTTTGATGCGGCGCGCACTAAACTCCGTACCAATGACAGGGAGCAAGAGCTGGTGTCAGCTGCAGTTGGTATTGATGTCACGGATATGAATACCTACACGCTGGGGCTGGAATATGCCAAGCCCTTGGGCGATGCCCACTTTGAAACAGGGGACCGAAGCCCGATTTACAACATCAAGCTTCGCTGGCAATTCTGATATTCAGAAAAACAGCCAAACGCTTCTCATTATTCTGAATATTCGTTTTATTTGCAGCCTCAATATGTTAAAAACAGAAATGGTGTTTGTGCACCGGTCATGATGTCTCATGGCTAAGTTGAGAAATGAGGAGTGAGAGATGCAAAAGAGAAATATTTTATCATCCTGCCTTGTTGCTGCAGGACTTTCCCTGTCCTTTAGCGCTTCTGCGCTGGAGTTGGATAGTGGATTGCCGACGGGTGATGTCGTTGCTGCTGTTGAAGGCACGGTTGCAGGTGGCAAGCAAGCGGCAACCGGTTTAGTGGGGGAGACACAAGCCGTTGCCGAAGAAACCGTTGCCGGTGTCGTGGCTCTGACTGGGGAAGAAGACACCGTGAGCGGTGCCGTCAGCATCGTTGAAGATGCGGCGGGTGACACTAAATCGTTGATTGGCGCTGAAGACCGCGTAGCAGGTGTTGTGTCAAAAGTCGAAGCAACCAAAACGGTTGTCAAGACAACAGCAGATGACACAGTCGCCCTTGCGGGTACGGTGGTTCAGGAGACAAAAGCCGTTGCCGGTGGTGCATTGAGTGGTGTTGAGGATGTGGCTGGTGTCAGTGGGCTCACTGATGGTGCGACAGGTCTGGCCTCCGATACGGTTGATAATGTGACGGTTTTGACTGCTGGTGCCGTTGATACCTCGGTGAGCCTGGTTGATGCCACTGTGGATACCACCACAGGACTGGTCGGCGGCGTTGATGCGCTCGGTACTGTCAATGACACCGTTGGCGGCGTCACTGGTGGGGACCTGTTGGGTACGGATGTACTGGGGACAGTAACGGGTACTCTGGGTAGTGTGGCCGGTGATGAACTGCCGGGTGCCGACGTTGTTGGTACTGTCACCGGTACTGTTGGTGGACTGACAGGTGGTGCTTTGCCGGGTACTGAAGTGCTGGGTACGGTGACTGATACTGCTGATGGCCTCACAGGCGGATTGCTGGATGTCAGTGGCAGCGCCAGTGCGGATGCTGAAGCCTCTGCTTCTGGAGAGTCAGCACTATCAACTGGCCCACTGTTGAGTGGTTTACTATAAAAATTATGACACCACCGGGAGTTACCCCGGTGGTGTCTTATTGCCCTTCCAACGAAATCAAATGCTTAAGCACACTGCAAAATTGTGTGTAACCAGCTCGCTCAGCCCACACCACTAATTTTCCTGTCACACACACTTAAACCGCATCCGTCGATGCTATGCTAAGACATTTACAAAAATGTTTGAGGTCTTTATGCGTGTTGACTGGCATCAATATTATGCTGCGGTATGGCGTAGTCACAGTCAGAAACTGAAACCGGTAGAGCGGCTGGATCCCGTTCGGCTGTCTGAGCTCAAAGGCATCGAGAAGCAAAAACAGGCTTTACTGGATAATACGCAACATTTTATTCAGGGAAAAACCAGCAATCACGCGATATTGTGGGGCGCACGCGGTACCGGCAAATCATCCTTGATCAAGGCCATGTTAAACGAAATGGCGAGTGATGGATTACGCATGTTGCAGGTAGATAAAGATCAGGTTGGTCACCTGCCGGAAATTCTGGATTCACTGGAAGAAGCCGACGATCAGTTTCGTTTTGTGATTTTTTGTGATGATTTGTCCTTTGAAGAAGGGGAGTCGACATACAAACCGCTCAAGTCCCTGCTTGAAGGGGGGCTTGAACTGCCGCCGGATCATGTGCGACTTTATGCGACCTCCAATCGCCGTCATCTTTTACCGGAAAAACAGTCCGAAAATCAGCTTAGTGGTCTGGTCGATGGAGAAGTGCATTATGCCGACAGCCTGGAAGACAAGCTGGCTTTGTCTGATCGTTTCGGGCTGAACCTGTCGTTCTATCCGGCCAACTGGGAGAACTACTTCGCGATAGTTGAATCTCTGTTTGTCGAACTGGATATCGACAAGCAACAACTCCACGAAGCCGCTAGACTCTACGCGATGGGACGTGGCAGCCACAGTGGCCGCACCGCGAAACAGTTTTATCAGTATTACCGAGCCCGAATCAGCGGTTAGTGGCTGAACCTTCTTCAGTCGAGGCGCCATATTGCATCAAACCGCGCAGCAACGGCGCGATTAGCGCGCAACTGAACATCACCAGAGTCATCGGCCATGGTGTGCCATCTCCCAGAAGACCGACCACTGATCCGCTGATGGCACCGGTGGCAAAACCGGAGGCACCGAGCAAAGCCGTCGCGGTCGCACTGTTGGTCGGGAAGTACTCCACGGTGCTTGAGGTCGCGTTGGAGACAATCAGGCCCATAATGCCGATAAATACAATAATCAGTGGTATGACGATAATGAGCGAGGGCATCTGACTGAAGCTGATATAGGTTAGCAATAGCGTTGCCGTAAGTAGCTGCCCCGCCTGCCCGACACTGAGAATCTGCTGGGGTCGGTACCTGTGTAAGAGACGGAGATTAAGTCGGTTAAACAGCATCATCGCCACCACATTGACGCCGAACAGAAACGGATAAACGGTTTCACTGACGCCGAAATAGCCCATATAAACTGCTGGAGAGCCGGTGATAAAAGCAAACATGCCGCCCAGGGCAAAACATTGTGAAAAAATAAACCCTACCGCGCAGCGGTTGCTGAGTACCATCTTGTAGCGTTTGAATGCGTTGGGTCTGTCGCTGGCGATATGCCGAGTCTCTGGCAGTTTAAAAAACAGTGTGCTGCCGATAACCAGTCCGTAAACCAGCAGGAAGTCGAAAATCAGTCGCCAGCCGCTTAGCTGCAGTAACAGCATGCCGATAAGTGGCGCCAACAGGGGAGCCAGCATCATGATGATTGCCATATTGGACAGGTGACGGGCGCTTTCCTGTCCCTTACTCAAATCCCGTATCACGGCTGCAGAATTTACCACTGCAAGGCCGCCACCAAAGGCTTCTACAAGGCGAGCGGCCCAGACCCACTGCATGGTCGGGCTGAAAATGATACCCAATGTGCCCAGGCAAAACAGGCTGATACCAATACCGGTGGCAGCGCGACGGCCGAAATGATCGGAAAAAGGTCCTCCCACTAACTGACCGATAGCAAACCCGGCCAGAAACAGGCTGAGCGATAATTCGGTGTCATGAATGCTGACATTAAAAAATGCCGACATTTCAGGCATGGCCGGTAGATAGGCATCAATAGCCAGCGGTGTCATCGCTGTTAAAGCCGCGAGAAACAGAATCAGCGAGCGAATATCTGGTTGGGAGGAACTCATTCTGTGGCTTCTACCTGCGTTTCAATCAGTTGCAGGCAGCCCTTCAGTAAACTGGCAAACTGCGTTTTGTCATTGTCAGTCATGCCTGACAGCAGTGAGGAGAGTAAATCAAAATGGGCTGGAGCGACCTCGTCAATAAGTACTTGCCCCTGTGCAGTGAGGGAGACTTTCACACTGCGCCGGTCCTGCGGGCAGTGGGCTCTTGTGATTAAGCCTTTATTTTCCAGCCGATCCAGACGGCTGGTCATCGCACCGGAACTGAGCAACATGCTTTGATAGAGCGCCGATGGCGTCAGGGCGTCTGCATCCGCTCGTCTCAATGCGGCAAGGACATCAAACTCTCCCTGTTTAAGATTAAAACGCGCGTGAAGATCACCGATACGTGTTTCCAGCGCCTTACTCAGTCGCAGTGCGCGGGCAGCGATCTGCATGCTGCTGAAATCAGCCTTAAGTCCGCGGGCTTGCCATTGCTCGGTAATGCCATCGATATCATCTGGTGCGTTATTTTTTCTCATGATAATGGGGCGTTATTAAAAACTTATTTGAGTCTAGCTTTTTATCTTTATAAAAACAATCTTTATATAAAGACACATTTCCATAATAAATTGATTTAAATTGTATAAATTGATTAACAGTTAGCTGCCGAAATAACCCGTTTTATGAATTTTGCATTGCTGTGCATATTGATGTTCGCAGCTGACAAACTTATAATACGGGCTGATCGCAATGATCAGAAGGATGACAGGCGGTAGTCCTGTTTCATCACGCAGAACATGCCGTTCTGATCTCTCAATTTTTAATTTTACAGGCCAATTTCGCCTGCGCCTTGCTGATTGCTTTCAGTGCGGCCGGAAAAGCTGTGCCTGTTTTGCTTTGTCTCGGAGAATTTATTCCTGTGAGTCATTACAAGCCGTATAACGGACCAGCCGCAGGCTGGGGTGCGCTGGTCAGTGTGACCCGAAACTGGTTGGGTAGTAAAAACGCGATAAAGAATATTCGCGCCATGCTTAAAACCAATCAGGACCACGGCCTTGATTGTCCCGGTTGTGCCTGGGGGGAGACCCCGGAAAAGCATTTCATCAAGTTTTGTGAAAATGGCGCCAAAGCGGTTAACTGGGAAGCGACCAGTCGTCGCGTTACCCCCGCATTCTTTGCCAGTCACACCAATAGCGAACTGCTCAAGCAAAATGATTGGTGGCTGGAGTCACAGGGGCGTATTACGCATCCGATGCAGTACAACCCGGAAACCGATCACTACGAACCGGTCACCTGGAAGCAGGCTTTTGAACTCGTTGCTAAACATCTCAAAGCACTGGAGTCACCGGATCAGGCTGAGTTTTACACTTCCGGCCGTGCCAGTAATGAAGCTGCCTTTCTGTATCAATTGTTTGTACGTGCTTTCGGTACCAACAACTTTCCCGACTGTTCCAATATGTGCCACGAAGCCAGTGGCATTGGTATGTCGGAAAGCATCGGTGTGGGTAAGGGGACGGTTACCTTTGAAGACTTTGCCGAAGCCGACGCCATCTTTGTGATTGGACAGAACCCGGGCACCAATCATCCGCGCATGCTGGAGCCACTGCGTGAGGCTGTTCAGCGTGGGGCCCAGGTGATTTGCTTTAACCCGCTGAAAGAAAGAGGGCTGGAGCGTTTTCAGCATCCGCAGAACCCGCTGGAAATGCTGACCAATGAATCCGAGCCCACGACCAGTGCTTATTTTCGTCCGGCTTTGGGCGGCGATATGGCGGCGATTCGGGGCATGGTCAAGTTCCTCCTGCAATGGGAACGTGAAGCCCAGGCGCAGAATAAACCTGCGGTGTTTGACCGCGAGTTCATTGCCGAGCATACCGATGGCCTTGATGAGTATCTGACTGAAGTCGATAACACCAGCTGGACGCAGATTGAACAACAGTCCGGGCTGAGCCGACAGGATATTGAACTTGCCGCCAGTATGTACCGTAAGGCTGATCGCGTCATTATGTGCTGGGCGATGGGGGTGACTCAGCATCTGCATTCGGTGGCGACAGTGCAGGAAATCATCAACCTGCAACTCCTGTGCGGCAATATCGGTAAACCCGGTGCCGGACTGTCGCCGGTTCGGGGTCACAGTAATGTGCAGGGCGACCGCACGATGGGGATTGATGAGCAGCCGCCGGCTTCACTACTGGATGCACTGGAGCAACGTTTCCAGTTCAAAGTGCCGCGTCACCACGGTCATACGACGGTGAAAGCCATCGCTGCGATGGAGACGGGTGAGGCTAAGGTTTTCTTTGGTCTGGGCGGTAATTTTGTTCAGGCAGCGCCGGATACACCGCGAACCTATGCCGCCATGCAGAACTGCGACCTGACTGTCCACGTTTCGACCAAGCTCAACCGCAGTCATCTGATTACCGGTAAACAGGCGTTGATTCTGCCCTGTATTGGTCGAACCGAAATTGATTACCAGAAAAACGGCAAGCAGGGCGTGACCGTAGAAGACACCTTCAGCATGGTGCATATTTCCTATGGTCAGTTGAAGCCGTTTTCGCCTTTGCTTAAATCGGAAGCCGCAATTATTGCCGGTATCGCCGAAGCCACCCTGGGCACGCATCCGGTTGACTGGAACTGGCTGGTGGAAGATTACAGCCGTATTCGTGATCTGATTGACGATACCATTCCCGGCTTTGCCAACTTTAATGAACGCGTTGATCTGCCCGGAGGTTTTTATCTGGGTAACAACGCGCGGGATCGTATCTGGTACACCGACAGTGGTAAGGCAAACTTCAAAGCCAATGCCTTGCCTACTACACTGATTCATGCCGATATCACTGCCATGGGGGACAAGCCGGATCTGATTCTGCAGACCATGCGCTCCCATGATCAATACAACACCACGGTCTACAGCATGAATGACCGCTATCGTGGCGTTTACGGTATGCGTGATGTGGTGTTTGCCAATGAAGCCGATATTCGCAAACTCGGGCTCGAGCCCGGCCAGAAAGTGGATCTGATCTCGCTTTGGGGCGATGGCAAGGAACGTCGTGTCAATGGCTTTACTTTGCTCAGTTATGATATCCCTGAAGGGCAGGCGGCGGCCTACTATCCGGAGACCAATCCTCTGGTGCCACTGGACAGTGTCGGTGACAAAACATTTACCCCGACGTCCAAATTTATCGCCATTAAGCTGCAGGCCAGCCGTGAGTCGAATGCTGCCTAGACTTTAGGGCTGATTGTTTCAGCCTTGAATATGGGTGAAAATATGCGGTTTGCCGGGTTTGTGCGGCAAACCGTTTTTTAATGTAGAGCTGTTATCCATGTCCAGTCCCGTTCAAGAAGCTGCCAGTAAGCGGCGCACCTTCGCAATCATTTCGCATCCCGACGCCGGTAAAACCACGCTGACCGAAAAATTGCTGTATTTCGGCGGTGCGATTCAGATGGCCGGTAGCGTCAAATCGCGCAAAACTGATAAGCACGCCACTTCGGACTGGATGGAAATGGAGAAAGAGCGGGGCATCTCGGTGACCTCGTCGGTGATGCAGTTTCCCTACAACGGCCGTATCGTCAATCTACTCGATACGCCAGGTCACGCCGACTTCTCCGAAGATACCTACCGGACCCTGACTGCGGTCGACTCAGCACTGATGGTGATTGACAGTGCCAAGGGTGTTGAGGAACGGACCATTAAACTGATGGAGGTCTGTCGACTGCGTGATACGCCGATTCTGACCTTTATCAACAAGCTGGACCGGGAAGGGCGCGAGCCGATTGAACTGCTCGATGAAGTGGAAACCATTCTGAATATTCAGTGTGCACCGATTACCTGGCCGATTGGCATGGGTAAGGGGTTCAAGGGCATTTTCCACCTGTTGAACGACAGCGTGCACCTGTTCCAGCCCCATACCAAAGACGCCGGTGAAATCATTCAGGGTCTGGATAACCCGCGCCTGGATGAACTGTTCGGCAACATGGCTGACGATCTGCGAGAGGAAATCGAACTGGTGCGCGGTGCCAGCCACGACTTTGATGTGGATGAATTCCTGGCCGGTAAACTGACGCCGGTGTTTTTCGGTTCAGCGATGAACAACTTCGGCGTTACCGAATTGATGGATTCCTTTGTCGAGTACGCACCCGCGCCGCAACCGCGGGAAACCAAAACGCGTGAAGTGTCAGCCGAAGAAGAAAAATTCAGCGGTTTTGTATTCAAAATCCAGGCGAATATGGATCCCAAACACCGTGACAGGATTGCCTTTATGCGTGTGTGTTCTGGCAGATACAGCAAAGGCATGAAAATGCTACAGACCCGTATCGGCAAGGATGTGACCATTGCCAATGCGGTGACTTTTATGGCTGCCGAACGAGAGCAGGCCGAAGAGGCCTGGCCGGGCGACATTCTGGGGCTGCACAATCACGGCACCATTCAGATCGGCGATACCTTTACCCAGGGTGAGGAGCTGCAATTCACCGGTATTCCCTATTTTGCACCGGAACTGTTCCGTCGCGTCCGGCTGAAAGACCCTTTGAAAAACAAGGCTTTACTCAAAGGTCTACAGCAACTCAGTGAAGAAGGTGCCACTCAGCTATTCCGTCCCATCGATAACAATGATCTGATTCTGGGGGCGGTCGGTGTGCTGCAGTTTGATGTGGTCGTGCATCGGTTGAAGGGTGAATACAATGTTGAATGTGCTTACGAACCGGTGCAGGTTCATACCGCCCGATGGGTTTACTGTGATGATGAACGCAAGCTGGAAGAATTCAAAAGAAAAGCCTCTACTAATCTGGCCTACGACGGTTCAGGTAATCTGACTTATATTGCTCCGACACGGGTCAATCTGGACCTGACCATGGAGCGTTGGCCGGATATCGACTTCCGCGCAACCCGCGAACATCTCTAAGCTGTTTTGATGGCCGCCTGAATTAGGGGCGGCGAACACTTGCACTTGTTGATTGAACTCAAGCAGAATAGCAACAGGCACTCTGCTGAAAGGGACGAACGGATGAAAGTCAGGTCGATCACCAAGAACAAGGGCAAGCCGGTTATTGGCTTATCCCTATCGGATTCACTGGACAAGGCCGTGACCTTGATGATGGAACACCGTATCGGCTCCCTGGTCGTGACCGACGACGGTGGTAAACTGGTCGGGATTCTATCCGAGCGCGATTTGCTCAATATTCTGCATCAGAAACATGCCATGTGGAGTCCGGTCAGCGTTGCCGATGCCATGACGCCCGATCCTTATGTCTGCGAACCGGATAACAGTCTGGAAGAATGCATGAATATGATGGTCGACCACAACATCCGGCACTTGCCTGTCGTCTTTAAAGGTAAGCTGGAAGGTATGCTGTCGATAACCGATATCGTGGAAGAGCTGCTGAATAAAGCCAAGTTTGAAAACAAGCTGCTCAAAAACTATATTCAGAACTGGCCTGATGCCGAGCACGAGCAGGGTGAGTAGGCGCGTCTAATCGTCGTCCGTCGAGTACTCGCTGGTGCGTTCGGTCTGTAGTTTATTGTCCCGGGCGAAATCCATCAGAAAATCAAACAACATTTCATCTGTTTGTTCCAGAACTGCATCAATAATCACGCATTTGACACCGTCAATGGAAGCCAGTCTGACATTGGGGTGAAAGATGATTCTTCTGCCCGGACCGTAAGAAGCCACTGCGCCGCATAAGCGTTCGGCCCAGTCACTGGGCCGGAATTTGCCGCCGTCCTGCGTCAAACCCCGAATAATCAACTTTTCCGATGTGGCCATAAAATTTCTGCTCGAAAACTCAGACGTTACAAGGCCGATATTCTACTGCAATTCGACTGCCTTGCATAAGCTGGCGCGAACAATAAATCCTTATATCATCAAGTGATCGCTCAACAGCCTATTAAAAAATCCGTATAATTACCGCTTTTGGTTTTTCGAGAATCACGGGAAGCTTGTGGCCGACTACAAACACACACTGAATTTACCTGCTACCGACTTTCCGATGAAAGCCGGCTTGCCCAACCGCGAACCGCAAACATTGAAGCGCTGGCAGGATATCGATCTCTACAATAAACTGCGCGAACAGGCCAAGGGCCGGCCCCAGTTTATTCTTCATGATGGTCCGCCATATGCCAATGGCGACATTCATATCGGCCACGCGGTGAATAAGATTCTTAAGGACATCATTCTCAAGTCCAAGACGCTGAGTGGTTTTGATGCGCCTTATGTGCCCGGCTGGGATTGCCATGGTCTGCCGATTGAACTCAATGTTGAGAAGAAAGTCGGCAAACCGGGTGTGAAAGTGTCTGCCAAAGAATTCCGCGAAGCCTGCCGTCAGTACGCTGCAAAACAGGTCGACGGTCAGCGCGAAGACTTCAAACGTCTCGGTGTGTTGGGTGAGTGGGACAATCCTTACCTGACCATGGATTTCAGCTTTGAGGCCGATATCATTCGCACCCTGGGCCAGATCATCAAACAGGGCCATTTGCATAAAGGTGTCAAGCCGGTGCACTGGTGTGTGGATTGCGGCTCTGCGCTGGCTGAAGCGGAAGTCGAATATGAAGACAAAACCTCACCGGCGATTGATGTCCGTTTTGAGGTGATCGAGGCGATGGCATTTGAACAGGCATCCGGTGTGACCGGTGGCGGCCCTGTCAGTATTCCGATCTGGACGACTACACCCTGGACATTGCCAGCCAACCAGGCTGTCTCACTGAACCCGGAACTGACTTATGTTGTAGTGCAAACCTCGAATGAACGCCTGGTTCTGGCAGAAGCACTCTATGAAAAAGCCCTTGAGCGTTATCAGCTTACAGGTGAGGTCATTGGCCGCGTCAAAGGGGAACAGTTAGAAGGTTTGTTACTGCAGCATCCATTCTATGATCGCCAGGTGCCGGTGATTCTCGGTGATCATGTCACCAGCGATGGTGGTACCGGTGCTGTGCATACTGCGCCGGGCCATGGTCAGGATGACTACACGGTGGGGCTCAAATACAAGCTGGAAGTGGATAACCCGGTGGGCAGCAACGGCTGTTTCCTGCCTGACACGCCTTTGTTTGCCGGTGAGTCAGTCTTTAAGGCCAACCCGCAGGTCATTGAACTGTTGAAAGAAAAGGGGGCTTTGCTGGCTTATCAGGATCTCCAGCACAGCTATCCGCACTGCTGGCGCCATAAAACGCCGATTATTTTCCGTGCCACACCGCAATGGTTTGTCAGCATGGATCAGAACGGCCTGCGCCAGGCAGCAATGAAAGCCATTGCTGATACTGAATGGATGCCGGACTGGGGTCAGAAACGAATTGAAGGCATGGTTGAAGGCCGTCCTGACTGGTGTATTTCGCGCCAGCGTACCTGGGGTGTACCCATCCCGCTATTTGTCCACAAACAGACGGGTGAATTGCATCCGCAGACTGAGCGCCTGATTGAGCAGGTCGCAAAAACCGTCGAAACCGGTGGCATTGATGCCTGGTTTGATATGGACGCAGAACAGCTGCTGGCCGGTGATGCGACAGACTACGATAAAGTGACTGACACGCTGGATGTCTGGTTTGATTCCGGTGTCTCGCATGCCTGTGTGCTGGCGCGCCGCGATTATCTGAATCGTCCTGCCGATCTGTATCTGGAAGGTAGTGACCAGCATCGGGGCTGGTTCCAGTCATCGCTGCTGACATCGGTGGCGACTACCAACGCTGCGCCATACAAGGCTGTGTTGACACATGGCTTCACGGTTGATGCGCAAGGCAAGAAGATGTCGAAGTCCAAGGGTAATGTCGTCGCACCGCAAAAGGTGATGAACAACCTGGGCGCCGATATTATCCGCCTGTGGGTGGCAGCCACTGACTACAGCGGCGAGATGCATGTGTCGGATGAGATCCTCAAGCGCACAGCCGATTCCTATCGTCGTATCCGCAATACTGCCCGTTTCCTGCTGTCGAATCTGAATGACTTTGATCCAGCCAGGAACCTGGTGGCGACTGCCGATATGCTGCCACTGGATCGCTGGGCAGTGGATCGTGCCTATCAGGTGCAGCAGGATATTCTCAAAGCTTATGACAACTATCAGTTCCACCTGATTTATCAGAAAGTCCATAATTTCTGTGCCAATGAGATGGGTAGTCTGTACCTGGATATCACCAAAGACCGCCAGTACACGATGAAAGCTGACAGTCTGGCACGCCGCAGTTCACAAACAGCGATGTACCACATCATCGAAGCCTTGGTGCGCTGGATTTCACCCATCCTGACCTTTACCGCTGATGAACTGTGGGGATGTCTGCCGGGTGAACGGAATGAGTCGGTAATTCTGAATAGCTGGTATCAGCAACTGGCACCGATGGATGAAGACTCAGGTTTTGATCTGACTTTCTGGAACCAGGTGTTTGCCGTTCGTGATGCCGTGGCCAAGGAACTGGAAAATCAGCGTAACGCCGGTCATATTAAAGGCGGCCTGACCGCGGAACTGACCCTGTTTGCTGATGAAACCCTCTTCAGCAAGCTGAACCGGCTGGGCGATGAGCTCAAATTTGTACTGATTACCTCAGCAGCTTTCCTCAAGCCCGCTACGGATAAGACGGCTGATGCGGTTGAGACCAGTGTGCCGGGATTATCTGTAGAGATCGCAGCTTCCTCACATGCACGCTGTGATCGTTGCTGGCACCAGGTGCCATCGGTAGGCCAGAACCCGGATCATCCTGAGCTTTGCGGTCGTTGTGTCGACAATATTGAAGGGGCTGGCGAACAGCGCCAGTTTGCCTGACACCATGTTGAAATGGCTTAATCTGTCTGCTGTTGTCATCGTGCTGGATCAGATCAGCAAATGGCTGATGATGAACTGGCTGGATCTGCATGAGACGGTTGCTGTCCTGCCGTCTTTCAACCTGACGCTGGCACATAATTACGGTGCAGCTTTCAGCTTTCTGGCTTCAGCCGGCGGCTGGCAGCGCTGGTTTTTTGTGGTGCTGGCTCTGGCCATCAGCACGGCACTGATCATCTGGCTCAAACGTCTCGGTGCTTATGCCAAGCTTGAGGCTGCTTCGCTGGCTTTGATTCTGGGCGGTGCGATTGGTAACGTGATTGACCGGCTGATTCATGGTTATGTGATCGACTTTCTTGATGTCTACTATGGCAGTTATCACTGGCCGGCCTTTAATATCGCTGACTCAGCGATATGTGTCGGTGCAGTCCTGCTGATCTTTGACAGCTTCAGAAGCAAAACGGAGCCCCAATGAGCTTTTGTGATCTCGCAGTCAGCGGCGTCGCCGAGCTGCAACCGTATGTTCCGGGTAAACCCATCGAAGAATTGCAGCGCCAGTATGGTGTGCGTGATGTTATCAAGCTGGCTTCAAACGAGAACCCGCTGGGTCCGTCTAAAGCCGCACTGGCGGCAGTCGCCAAATCTGCCAAAGAGATGACGCGTTACCCGGATGGTAATGGTTACACTTTGAAAATGGCGCTGGCGGAAAAACTGCGTCTGTCTTCTGAGCAAATCACGCTGGGTAACGGTTCCAATGATGTACTGGAATTATTGGCAAGGGCTTTCGCCGGCCATGGTGACGAAGTCATTTATTCCGAACACGCATTCGCGGTCTACCCGCTGGCGGTCAAGGCGATTGGCGCGACCGGTATCGCCACCCCGGCGAGCGACTATGGCCATGATCTTAAGGCGATGCAGAAGGCGATTTCGCCGCGCACCAAACTGATTTTTATTGCCAATCCCAATAATCCGACCGGTACCTGGATCGAGCCCGAAGAAATCCAGGCGTTTCTGGAGAAAGTACCGGAAAAAGTACTGGTGGTGCTTGACGAAGCTTACGTTGAGTATCTCGAACAGACCGAGAATTCGGTCAACTGGTTACAGAATTTCGATAACCTCATCATCACACGTACCTTTTCAAAGGCATACGGGCTTGCCGGATTGCGGATTGGTTATGCTTTGTCACATCCGGAAATTGCCGATCTGCTGAACCGTATCCGCCAGCCATTTAATGCCAATAGCCTGGCCCAGGCGGCGGCAGTAGCCGCGCTGGGTGACGAAGCGTATTTGCAGGAATCCCGGCAGGTCAATGATGCCGGCATGAAACAACTCACTGCCGGTTTCGAGAGAATGGGACTGAAATTTATTCCGTCCAAGGGCAATTTCATTACGGTTAATGTGCATACCAATGCGGCTGAGGTTTATGACGAACTGCTCTATGAGGGGGTTATTGTCAGGCCGGTAGCGGGCTATGGTTTGCCTCAGCATCTGCGCGTCAGCATTGGTCTTGCTGAAGAAAACCAGCGTTTCCTGGATGCCTTATCCAAAGTATTGGGGCGCGGCTGATGATTAATCGATTGGCGATTATCGGTGTCGGACTGATTGGCGGTTCGCTGTCCCTGGCACTGAAAAAGAAGGGCGCCGTCAATGAAGTGGTCGGTTATGCCCGTAGTGAAGAAGCGAGGAGTCAGGCACTGGAGTTAGGGATTATCGACCAGGCAGCTGGCTCTCTCGCCGAAGCCGTCGCTAGTGCCGATATGATCTTTATTGCAGTGCCTATGGGCGCGATGGCTGAAGTGTTTGACGGTATTGCCGAGCATCTGAATCCTGAAGCCATCATTACCGATGGCGGCAGTGCCAAGTCTCAGGTTGTAGACGCTGCCAGGCAGGCTTTGGGAGATAAGTTTCGCCAGTTTGTGCCGGGTCACCCGATAGCGGGCACTGAAAAAAGCGGACCTTCCGCCGCCTTTGCCGAACTGTATCAGGATCACCGGGTTGTATTGACCCCGGTGGCTGATACCGATTCTGCCGCGACCGCCAGGGTGAAAGCAATGTGGCAACTGACTGGTGCGGAAGTATTTGAAATGGACCTCGCGCATCATGACACCGTGCTGGCGGCAACCAGCCACTTACCGCATGTATTGGCGTTTAATCTGGTCGGCATGCTGGCCGAGCGTGATGATTGCGATGATGTGTTGCGTTACGCCGCCGGCGGCTTCCGTGATTTTTCACGGATTGCATCCAGCGATGCGGTGATGTGGCGCGATATCTGTCTGGGCAACCGCGAAGCAATACTGGCGTTGCTGGAACAATATCATCAGGGCATGAGCCGGATTGAAAAAGCGATTCGTGACGGCGACGGTGCTTACCTGATGGAAGTTTTTGCACGTGCCAAAAAAGCCCGTGATAGCCGTTTTGCCGATCCTGATTTAATTGATAACAGCGAAGTCTGAGAGCACAAGCGACCGTGTCTAGCGAAAACAACAAAAAATACATCGTCCATCCGGGCGGCATGATCAGTGGCGAACTGCGCGTGCCCGGCGACAAATCGATTTCTCATCGCAGTATTATGCTGGGTGCACTGGCTGAAGGCACCACAGAAGTCACAGGCTTTCTTGAAGGTGAAGATGCGCTGGCTACACTGGCTGCGTTCCGTGCGATGGGGGTACATATTATCGGCCCGGATAAAGGCAGGGTCACCATTCATGGTGTTGGCATGCATGGGCTCAAAGCCCCGGATAAGGATCTCTATCTGGGCAACAGCGGCACTTCGATGCGACTGTTGAGCGGTTTACTGTCAGCGCAAAGCTTCGATGTGACGCTGACCGGCGATAAATCGCTTTCAGGTAGACCGATGAAACGGGTAACTGATCCGCTGGCGTTGATGGGTGCTGAAATCGAGACTAACGAGGGTAAACCACCTCTGAAAATTCATGGTGGCAGACCATTGAAAGGGATTGATTATGATTTGCCGATGGCCAGTGCTCAAGTAAAATCCTGTCTGCTATTGGCTGGCATGTACGCACAAGGTAAAACGTCGGTTACTGAGCCTGCACCCACCCGCGATCATACTGAACGCATGCTCGGCGGCATGGGCTATCCACTGCAACAGCAGGATAGTACGGTCACTATCCAGGGCGGTGGCAAACTGACCGCCACAGCTATCGATGTGCCTGCCGATATTTCTTCCGCGACATTTTTCATGGTGGCTGCCGCGATTGCACCGGGCAGTGATGTGACGCTCAAACATGTCGGCATTAATCCGACCCGGACTGGCGTGATTAATATTCTCAAGTTGATGGGCGCCGATATCATCTTGATGAATGAAGCTGAAACCGGCGGCGAACCGGTGGCTGATATCCGCGTGAAGTATGCGCCACTTAAAGGCATTCAGATTCCGGAACAGCAGGTACCGCTGGCGATTGATGAGTTTCCGGCATTGTTCATTGCCGCTGCCTGTGCCGACGGTCAGACCGTACTGACCGGGGCTGAAGAATTACGGGTCAAGGAAAGTGATCGTATTCAGGTCATGGCAGACGGTTTAAAAACGCTGGGCGTAGATGCTGAGCCTACCGAAGACGGTATCGTGATCAATGGCGGTATTATTGGCAGCGGCGAAGTGGACAGCCACGGTGACCATCGTATTGCCATGTCATTTGCTGTTGCAGCTTTGCAGGCAGGCGGTTCAATTCAGATCAATGACTGTGCCAATGTGGCAACTTCCTTCCCGGGGTTTGTCGAGTTGGCGATTGAGGCTGGACTCAATATCGAGGTGATCGATGAGTGATATCCCGGTTCTGACGATTGATGGTCCCAGTGGCTCCGGCAAGGGCACTATCGCGCAGATGATTGCCCGCGAGTTCGGCTGGCATTACCTCGACAGCGGAGCTATTTACCGGGTGTTGGCACAGGCGGCGATGAAACATGAACTGGATTTGGCTGATGAAACTGCGCTGACCAGACTTGCGGAAAAGCTGGACGTGCGCTTTGCTTTTGATAATGCAGAACTCAAAGTGATGCTGGAAGGTGAGGATGTGAGTCTGCGGATCCGGAGTGAGGAAGCGGGTAACGCGGCTTCAAAAGTGGCAGCGATTCCTTCGGTTCGCAGCGCTTTGTTGCAGCGACAGCGCGATTTCAGGAAAATGCCCGGTCTGGTGACCGATGGTCGTGATATGGGTACCGTGGTGTTTGCGGATGCGCCATTTAAAGTTTTTTTAACGGCAAGCGCTGAGGAAAGGGCGCAAAGACGTTATAAGCAGTTGAAACAGAAAGGAATTGAGAGTAACCTTTCCGATCTGATCGCAGAAATCTCCGAGCGTGACAGACGAGACAGTGAACGCGAAGTCGCCCCGCTGAGGCCGGCTGAAGGTGCGCTTATCCTTGATTCTACTGAACTCGGGATTGAAGCGGTATTCGAACAAGTCAGCGCATTTTGCACTGACGGGTGATTGAGGCCCCGGTCGGCCATGCCGATTGGGATTTTTAACGATCCTGCATGTCGCAGGTGATAACTAATGGTGATCTTGTTATCTCTAAGCAAGGTCAAGGATAACTAACATGAGCGAAAGCTTTGCTGATCTCTTTGAAGAGAGTTTAAATTCAACCCCTATGCAACCAGGCAAGATTGTTACCGGTACGGTAGTCAATGTGGGCCCTGATGTTGTTATGGTTAATGCCGGCCTGAAATCTGAAGGCGCGATTCCAGTCTCTGAATTCATGAATGAAAATGGTGAAGTCACCGTTTCTATCGGTGATTTGGTCGATGTCTCGCTGGAATCCCTGGAAGATGGTTTCGGTGCCACTCACCTCTCGCGTGAGAAGGCCAAACAGGCCGAAGCATGGACCAAACTGGAACATGCCTATGAAGCGGGTGAGACCGTGACAGGTATGATTTCCGGCAAGGTGAAAGGTGGTTTCACTGTTGATCTGGAAAATATCCGTGCGTTCCTGCCGGGTTCTCTGGTCGATATTCGTCCTATCCGTGATACTTCCCACCTGGAAGGTAAAGATCTCGAATTCAAATTGATCAAACTGGATCGCCCGCGCAACAACATCGTTGTGTCACGCCGTGCGATTATGGAAGAAGAAAACAGTGCAGAACGTGAAGCGCTGCTGGAAACCCTGGAAGAAGGTAAAGTTGTTAAAGGTATCGTTAAGAACCTGACAGATTACGGTGCCTTCGTTGATCTGGGCGGCATCGATGGTCTGCTGCACATCACTGATATGGCATGGAAACGTGTTAAACACCCATCTGAAGTGGTTGCCATCGGTGATGAAATTGAAGTTCAGGTTCTGAAATTTGATAAAGAACGTGAGCGTGTTTCTCTGGGTCTGAAACAAATGGGCGACGATCCTTGGAAAGATATCGCACGCCGTTATCCAAACAGCACCCGTATTCAAGGCAAAGTCACCAATATTGCTGATTATGGCTGCTTCGTTGAAATCGAAGACGGTGTTGAAGGCCTGGTTCACATGTCTGAAATGGACTGGACCAACAAGAACGTTCACCCATCCAAGCTGGTTTCTCTGGGTGATGAAGTGGAAGTCATGGTGCTGGATATAGACGCTGAACGTCGTCGTATTTCACTGGGTATCAAGCAATGCCAGTCTAATCCTTGGGAAGAGTTCGCAATGACTCACAACAAGGGTGACAAGGTGAAAGGTGGCATCAAGTCAATCACTGACTTCGGTATCTTCATCGGTCTGGAAGGCGGTATTGACGGTCTGATTCACCTGTCCGATATCTCCTGGGAAGAAGACAACGAAGAACTGATTCGTGACTTCAAGAAAGGTGATGACGTTGAAGCCGTTGTCCTGGCAATTGACCCTGAACGTGAGCGTATCTCACTGGGTATCAAACAATTGCAGGATGATCCATTCTCTTCATTCCTGTCTGAAAACCCTCGCGGCACTATCGTTACAGGTACCATCACTGCCGTTGATGCACGTGGCGCCACTGTCGAACTGGCTGAAGGTGTAGAAGGTTACATCCGTGCCGCTGATATTGCGCGTGAGCGTATTGATGATGCCAGCAAGGTCCTGACTGTAGGCGAACAAGTCGAAGCGAAATTTACTGGTATGTCACGTAAAGATCGCACCCTGACCCTGTCTATCAGAGCCAAGGACGAGAAAGAAGAGGCGGAAGCTGTCAAAGAGTACAGCAACGTCAATTCAGGCAACACCACACTGGGTGATCTGCTGAAAGAGCAAATGGATCAGAAAGATAGTTAATATCTGACTGCATCAGGTGCACCCGGCTCCGGCCGGGTGTGCTGCTTTTTAGTCAAAGGATTTATACCATTCTTAACATCGGTGTTTGGCGCATTATTCCAGGAACAATAAAGACATGACCAAATCAGATTTGATCGAAGCATTATCTGAAAAACAATCTCTACTGAATTATCGCGATGTTGAGCTGGCCGTAAAATTGATTCTCGAACAAATGAGTGACAGCCTTTCACAGGGCGACCGCATCGAGATTCGCGGTTTTGGAAGTTTTACACTGCATCACAGACCACCTCGTGTTGGACGTAATCCTAAAAGTGGTGAATCAGTAAAGCTGGACGAAAAGTATGTTCCGCACTTTAAACCTGGCAAGGAGCTCCGTGACCGTGTTAATGATGCGGCCGGCTACTAAACTCAGACAATGAAACTGAGCCAGGAAGCGGTTACTGAATATAACCAAATCCACAGTTATGATAATGACCATGTGGTCATTCGTCCCCAACATCAAAACCGGCTTGAAACCATCAAGTCGAACTTCATTCTGACCCGGAACCAGCTCATCGTTGACTGGCCGGTGACGGATATTATCAATATCACGGCCGCACAACTGGCCGAACTCCAGCGACTGGATCCGGAAGTTATTCTGTTTGCGACCGGGTCCGGTCTCTGTTTTGAATTCCAAAAAATAGCCAATCATTTTATGTCGTCGCAGATCGGTGTCGAGTTTATGGATATCGGTGCCGCATGCCGTACATTCAACCTGCTTGTGAGCGAACAACGCAAGGTGCTGCTGGCCGTCAGTCTTGACGGGCTGTGATCCGCTTCGCACTTCGTCCGCAACATGGCTTAAAACGACAATAGGATTCATTGATTTTTTCTTAAGCGATGCAGCTAAGTCACTGTTTTATTTGGTGCCTAAGAATTGGGTGCAACGCCTTGAGATGGTCAGAACTTGACCACCCAGATGGTTCTTAGGAAAATTCCCGGTTACGCAGAATAAATAAAGCATTTGCCATACCTGAGTCGGCATTTAACAAATCATTGATCCAGATCAACGGATCTTGTCCATGAAAAAGTACGCGTTCAGGTAAAATTCAGCATGCTTTATTTATAAAGGCGTAATGAAAAGGGTCCTGGCTCCAAAAATATTAATAATGGAGCCGAGAGAGAGTTTTCCAAAGAGAGAAGGTGTGGTCGCTATGCAAGCGGAACAACAGCAGTATAACTATCAGGTGGTCAAGTGGTTCGCCTATATGGCGTGTGTCTACTTGGTCATCGGCACCGGTGTCGGTGTTTATATCGCTTCGGAACTGGCCTGGCCGGTTTTGAACTTCGACAATCCTTACATTAGTTTCGGACGCCTGCGTCCGGTGCACACCAATGCGGTTATTTTTGCATTCGGTGGTTCAACGCTGATGGCGACGGCTTACTACATCGTACAACGTACCTGTAGTACCCGCCTGTGGAGTGACAAACTGGCCTGGTTCACCTTCTGGGGCTGGAATCTGGTTATTCTCGCTGCTGTCATTACGTTGCCGCTGGGTTACACCCAATCCAAAGAATATGCAGAGCTGGAATGGCCGATTGATATTCTGATTGCTGCTGTCTGGCTGGCTTACACCTTCAATTTCATCATGACCATTTCGATCCGTAAGGTTTCCCACATCTATGTGGCGAACTGGTTCTTTCTGGCAATGATGATCATGATCACCTATCTGCATGTGGTCAACAGCCTGGCGATTCCGGTTGAACTGTTTAAGTCCTACTCTATTTTCGCCGGTGTTCAGGATGCGATGATTCAGTGGTGGTGGGGTCATAACGCAGTAGGTTTCTTCCTGACTGCGGGCTTCCTCGGCATCATGTATTACTTCGTCCCGAAACAGGCTAACCGTCCGGTTTATTCTTATCGTCTGTCAGTGATTCACTTCTGGGCGCTGGTATTTGGTTATGTCTGGCTGGGTGCACACCATCTGCAATACACCGCTTTGCCAGACTGGACCGGCTCGCTGGGTGCCGCGATTTCTCTGGCGATGATCATTCCTTCCTGGGGTGGTGCCATCAACGGTATGTTTACCTTAAGTGGTGCCTGGGACAAACTGCGTACGGACTATATTCTGCGTTTCCTTATCGTGTCGCTGGCTTTCTATGCCATGTCGACCTTCGAAGGTCCGGTCATGTCATCCAAGACCGTCAACGCCCTGTCTCACTACACTGACTGGACTATCGGTCACGTTCACTCCGGTGCCCTTGGCTGGGTCGCTATGGTCTCTATCGGTGCGTTGTACCACATGGTTGAACGTATGTGGGGCACCACCATGTACTCTGTGCGTCTGGTCAACATTCACTTCTGGATGGCAACGATTGGTACTGCTGTCTACATCACAGCGATGTGGGTCTCAGGCATCATGCAGGGTCTGATGTGGCGTGCTTATGATGAATACGGCAACCTGGCCTACACCTTTGTGGAGTCAGTCGCCCAAATGCATCCTTACTATGCGATGCGGGCTGTAGGTGGTCTGATTTTCTTCCTGGGTGCCTGCGTTATGTTGTTCAACGTCACCGTGACTATCCGTCGCGCGATTGCCAAACCGTCTGCCGAAATGGCGACTGCGGCTAACATTTAAGGAGACTGGAATGTCTGATCATAATTCTAATAAACCAGTTACCTTCCAGGAGAAACTGGAGAAAAATATCTGGGCGCTGGTGCTGGCAACGGCACTGGTAGTCTCGGTAGGCGGTATTGTTGAAATCGTCCCGTTGTTCTATCTGGATACGACATTCGAAGATGATGTCTTTCCGGAATATGAAGAACTGAAAGGGGTTCGTCCGTATACAGCGCTTGAGTTGGCCGGTCGGGATATCTATCAGCGTGAAGGCTGCTATCTGTGTCACTCTCAGATGGTGCGTCCGTTCCGTGATGAGAAGGACCGTTACGGTCATTATTCACTGGCAGTGGAATCCCAGTATGACCATCCCTTCCAATGGGGCTCCAAACGTACCGGTCCTGACCTGGCTCGTGTCGGTGGTAAATATTCCGATGCCTGGCATATCCAGCATTTGGAAGATCCTCGCTCCGTCGTGCCTGAATCAGTCATGCCTGGCTATCCATGGCTGAACGACGCCACGATTGATGGCGAAGGTATGGAAAAACGTCTGCGCGCGATGAGAGCGCTGGGCGTGCCTTATACCGATGAGCAGATCCAAGGGGCTGCAGAGGCCGTTGCAGGTAAAACCGAAATGGATGCGATGGTGGCTTATCTCCAGGTACTGGGCACCATGGTGAAATTTGAGCCGGGCAGGGATTATCGTGAGTAAACTTCAAGAGTATTTTCATACTGATTGGAGCGCGATGACTGGAACCGACTGGTTCGGCTTGGTGTTTACAGTAGTGATCTTTCTACTGATGGTGGGACTCTATTTCTGGGTATTGAACCCGAAAAATAAAGACAAAATTGAATCCCATCGTTCCATGCCGCTGGATGACGACGACGAGACAAATTCGGAGAAAAAAGATGGCTGATAACAAAAAGAATCCTAATGAAGTGTCTGATACCGGACACGAATGGGATGGTATCAGAGAACTGGAAAATCCCCCGCCACGTTGGTGGACCAACGCCCTCTATCTGAGCGGTCTGTTGGTGGTGGTGTATTTCATCCTCTATCCTTCGCTGCCGCTGATTAATGAAAGCACCAAAGGTCTGTTGGGCTGGACCATGATCAAGGAGTACAAGGAGAACCTGGCCGAAGTCGAGGCGAAACGGGCACCGTTTGAGGAAAAACTGGCTGCCATGACTGCCGAAGAAATTCTGGCTGATCAGGATATGCGTAATTATGCGGTTGGTTCCAGCAAAGTGCTTTACGGTGACAACTGTGCTGCTTGTCATGGTACCGGCGGTATTCCGGCAGCGGGGTCGGGTTATCCGGTTCTGGCTGACGATGACTGGCTCTATGGCGGTGACGTCAACACCATCGTTGAAACTTTGGCTAAAGGTCGCCAGGGCATGATGATGGCGCACAAAGACACGCTGAAACCGGAAGAAGTCGATGGTCTGGTTCAGTTCGTCATCAATGCGGCTGATGGTAAAGCCACGGAAGCCGGCTGGAAGCTGTTCAATGATAAAGGTTGTGTTGGTTGTCACGGTGCTGATGCAAAAGGTATCCATGCGCTGGGTTCAGCCAACCTGACCGATAAGATATGGCGTTTCTCCGGTGAGCCGGAAGAGATTCGTTACACCATTCTGCACGGTGTGAATGATCCGTCTGATCCGAAAACCCGTGTTGCAGTGATGCCTGCCTGGAACGAAAAACTGGCAGTGAAACTGGAAGCGCTGAAATGGGAAGAAGAGCCGGAATACGATGGCACTGAAACCCAACGTTTAACAGAAACTGAAATCAAAAAACTGGCTGTGTATGTTCACCAGTTTGGTGGTGGTCAGTAGTAAAAGCAGAGTGGCCCTGATTTGAGCAGGGCCACATTAAATTCCGCAGGAGGAAGAAGATGGGATTTGATGCAGTAGTGATTGGCTCAATTGCCAGTGTTGTTGTTGCCATTATTGTGGTTGGCGTGATTGCTTACAGAATCATGAAGCAAATGGGTGACGACAACAAACAGGATTGATCGTCAGATCAAGGATGAAAAGCCGGCCCGGTGTCGGCTTTTTTATCACAAACAAATATCAGAAAATACTAATATTTAAATCACCATCCTGAAATGGCGGGTAAGCAGATGTCAGATCAACAAGCCAATACAGTCAACGATAGCAATGCGATTTACGAAGAAGTCGCCGACTGGCACATCAATACCGGCGAAGAGAAAGTAGTGGCCAAGCGTCTGAAAGGGCGTTTCCGTTTGCGTAAATGGATGGGCATGTCGGTATGGTCGCTGTTTTTT
>Ga0189276_10247_pt1 | contig 38890 bp, 40 predicted proteins | sample N26A31minimetaG_FD_130321 | JGI IMG/M metagenome (GOLD analysis project Ga0189276, IMG submission 130321) | Marine microbial communities from the Costa Rica Dome - N26 A3-1 mini metaG | ecosystem: Environmental > Aquatic > Marine > Oceanic > Photic zone | place: Costa Rica: the Eastern Pacific... | reverse complement strand
TTACTTGGCCTAACTTATTTAAACCATTTTACCACCTCTATGAGGGTAGAAAAAGTATGCCCTCCCAGTTCTGAAAATAGCTAAATAGGCCACTTTCTGGTTTTTCTCTTTCAGAAAAAAAAGACCGGAATCAAGTTCCGGTCCTAATTTTCTTTAAAGCGCACAGTTGTTTTTAATTTCTAGGATAGGTTTTTATAAAATCCTCTTCTTCTATTCCATAATATTCCATGGTAGCCGTGTAATCCGAGTAGTCCATTCTAAAGTTGGCAGGATCTGCAGGAATTACAATTGCCCGGAAAATTTGATTTTGGGTGAAATCTGAACCTAAAGTGGAAGGATCAATTGCGCCATCTAAGAAGCAAATCACATCTCTTCGGGTAAAGTCAAAATTATAAACCAAAATACCATTGTCCAGATAATAAGTTTGAGGCATTAGTCTCCAAATGTCTTCACCTTCAAATTCTCCTACTAATAAGTAGACCAAGACCTTATCACTTGCTAAATTGGCAGAAGGAAATGTAAATGAAATTTGGTAATCATTGGCGGCTGTAAAATTGCCCCCAAATTCAAAGGCTTTCCCTACAATAGTTACTCCATCTAAACCATCCAATCCCGGAGGTCCTGGAGGTCCCATTGGACCTTCACATGCCTGAAAAGCCAATAAGGCTATAAGGCTGAAAATTGCGCTAAGTCTTTTCATGTTTAATTATGGGTTAAGTGATTAAAAGAGTTTAAACTAGATCGAAAACTTAGAGACGCAACTCTTGTTCAAAATAGTTTAGTTTATTAAAATATTATTTGGTAATTGATTTAATCTTTAACACGAAATTTCGGAATAGAAAGTTGGTTAAAAATCCTTAAGACGAGATTTACTCCTTAATCGGAGCAATAACTCTTACCTCACTTTCCGAAATAATCTGGTCGATAAATATTCCGGTCAAAGTCAGGTTGGCTGAGTCAGCATAAGTTTTTAATTCCTCCTTCACTGTTTCCGGTCCAGGCATCACCCATTTATTTCCCCTAATCGTAGCGAGTAAATAGCTTGATTCAGTAAAAATCCGAGTTTCATAATTCTCGCCTGTGAGCGATTGATTTAATCCGATGAATACTTTCATCGTGTCTAATTTACCTGCTGGCTCCACTTCATAGATGGTATGAAGGCTAGATCCTGGACGTAAGTTTTTTTGCCCTTCCATTTCCTTAAAGGCTTCTGCAAGCTTCTCATCTTGAGGTATGCCTATAAAATAGATTCCGCTGAGAGGTGGAGGGTTTTTTTGCTCCCAAGTAATTTCAATTGGATTTTTTCCTCCAAGATTTACAAAAACGTAATAGGCTGAAGCTCCAAGAAAAAGAAGAACCAATAGAATTACAAAAACCTTCTTTGCCATAATCAGAATAAGTATCGAACTCCAATCCCGCCTTGACCTTTGATATGGCCCACTCTATCTAACAGCTCTAAAAAGAATCCTACCTCAGCGAAAACTGAAATTGGGGCTTCACTGAAATAATATTCCGCTCCCCCGAATAGCTCAGGCCCAAAATCAATATTGCTTCTTTCTTCTGTCCTTGGTACTAATCCGGGACCTCCGACCTGGCCTTGGCTATATGAGTAATTCACTCTCGTGGAGCGCAATTGGGCGCCTATCCCTGCATAGCCTAAAAGATAGCCTTCAGTGATCTCAAACATATCTGTGATGTCTTCATGCAAAGCTATTCTGCCGTGGATTGATGCTCCTTTTTTGGCACTGTGACCAATGTAAAAGGCATTGGATGCAGGAGGATTATTTTCAAAATCTCTCTGATAATAAGAGTTTCCATTGACTCCTCCGCTTCCGACCATCAATTCCCAAGAGATGTAGTCATCAAAGAAGTCTTTGTAAGTCAAAGAAAATGGTTCTCCTAGACGAACGCCTGCTCCTCTTTCCTGTGCCATAGCAAGAAAAGGCAACAGAAATAAAAGTGTTACTAATCTGTATTTCACGATAATAGTTGGTTTTTGAACTTCTAAGCAAAATTCGGGCTAAATAGCCATCGTTTTCAATTGCATTTGATGCAATTGGGTATAATAGCCACCCTGATTCAGTAAAGAATCGTGCGTTCCCTGCTCTACTATTTCACCTTTATGCAAGACGATAATTTTATCTGCTTTTTGAATAGTGGAAAGCCTGTGAGCAATGACTATGGAGGTTCTCCCTTTCATCATCCTCTCTATAGACTCCTGAATTAGTTCTTCTGTCTCAGTATCTACAGAAGATGTCGCCTCATCCAAGATGATAATTTCAGGATTATATACCATCGCTCTGACAAAGGATATCAGCTGACGCTGTCCAACTGATAAAGTCGCACCTCTTTCCATTACATTGTAATCCAAACCTCCTGGAAGGCGCTCAATAAATTTCTTTGCCCCAACCATTTCAGCCGCCTCCATTACTTGCTCTCTACTGATATTGGGATTGCCTAAGGTGATGTTGTAGTAAATGGTATTGGAAAAAAGGAACACGTCCTGTAATACAACCCCAATGTGTTTTCGTAAGGTGCTTAATTCAAACTCCCTAATGTCCGTACCATCGATGGTGATGGAGCCTTTGTTGATTTCATAAAAGCGGGAAAGCAAATTGATTATTGAAGATTTCCCGGCCCCTGTAGCTCCGACCAGTGCTACTGTTTGTCCCGGTTTTACTTCGAAATTGATATTTTTCAATACATAATCTTCATCAACATAAGCAAACCAAAGATCTTTGACTTGAATATCTCCTTTGACTTTTTCAGGATTGAAATTTCCTTCATTTGCAATATGTTCCTTGCTATCCAGCAATTTGAAGATTCTGGAAGAGCTCACCACGCCCATTTGAAGTGTGTTGAATCTATCAGCAATCATCCGAATTGGACGGAAGAAAAGCTGCAAATACATGATAAAGGAAATCAAAACGCCTATTTGGAGTTCCATGCCCAAAACTCCCACAGCTCCATACCATACCACTAATCCAATACCGATAGCTTGGATGATTTCAGCAACCGGGAAATAAATGGAATAGTAAAGAACTGATCGAATATGCGCTCTTCTATGCTCTCGATTTATTTCTTTGAATTTTTCAAACTCTCTATCTTCCCGATTGAAAATCTGCACGATGTTCATCCCGGTGATATGCTCCTGAAGAAATGAGTTGAGGTTAGAAACAGCATTCCTTACATCATTGAACGTCACCTTGATTTTCTCTTTGAAAATGTAGGTCGAAATGATCATCAATGGCAGCGTACATAAACTGACTAAAGTAAGCTTCCAGTCGATGTAGAACATCACTCCTAAAATGGTTACCAACTGGAGAAGATCACCAATAATAGCAGCAAGGCCCTCGCTGAATACATCTGCCAGCGTTTCGATATCGGAGATATTTCTAGTAACCAATCTACCGATAGGAGTAGTATCAAAGAATTTCAATTTTAATTTTAACAGGTGATTATAAAGTCGAACCCTTAAATCCCTGATGATCACTTGACCAATCCAGCCTGAATAATAGGTTTGCGCCCATTGAACTATGGCCTGTAAAATCATAAGACCCACTAGAATGTAGATCATTCGAATCAGTCCCTGACTATCTCCAATTGCAACATAGTCATCGATGGCAACCTGAATAAAGTAGGGCCTTGTTGGGGCCAAAAGAGCCAAAGTAATAGTTAAGAATACCAAAAAATAGAATTGGGCCTTATAAGGCTTTACGTATTGATAAAGCTGCCTCAGTACTTTGGTGTCGACTATTTCGCCGGATGATTCTTTTTCTTTCTGTAAGCTCAAGGTATGCTAATCTAAGTAAATATTTTCCGGATATACGATTTTGCTCAGGAATAGCCCCTTTGCCGGAGCAGCTTTTCCAGCTTTGTTTCGATCTTTGGATTTAATTATTTCATCCATTGATTCCACTGGCTTTTTTCCCAAACCTATATCCACTAAAGTTCCGACAATCGCCCGTACCATGCCACGTAAAAAACGATTAGCGGTTATATGGAATAACAATTCCCCATCTTTTTGTTCCCAGTGGGCTTGTTTTATTTGACATCTGAAATGATTGACTTCAGTATGGACTTTACTGAAACATTCGAAGTCCTCATGATTCAGTAAAACTAAAGCCGCATCATTCATTTTCTGGAGATCAGGAGTGAAAAAAGAAGTCCAGGCAAACTCATCTAAAAATGGGCTTTTTCTGAAAATCATCCGGTAAACATAAGATCTTTCTATCGCGTCGAAGCGGGCATGTGCATCATCTGTAACCTTTCTAATCGAATGAATGGCAATTTCCTTAGGGAGAATTCCATTGAGCCCTTTCAGTAACTTTTCCCGGTCAAATTCCTGAGGAATGTCCACGTGACAAACTTGCATGCTGGCATGAACACCGGTGTCAGTTCTTCCGCTTCCCATGATAGTCAAGGGTGTTTTAAAATAGGTGCTCAGGGCAGACTCGATGGATTCCTGCACCGTAAAGGCGTTTTGTTGAATCTGCCAACCATGAAAAGGACCTCCGTGGTAACTCAATTCCAGAAAATATCGCTGAATCCTGCTCATAAGGCGCAAAGATACAATTCCTGCCTGATTCCGATAGCTTCCATAAGGCTTTCCTTGTGAAAGCGGGGATTTGGGCTTTTCTTTGCCAAAAATTATAGAAAAATGATTCAGCGCGTTCAAACCATATTTCTTTTCTTGGTAGTCATCTGTATGGGAGTGACTATTGGTTCAACTCTTTGGGTACAAAGCCAAACTGGCTCAGGTACTGGAGATTCTTGGGAGTTAACTGCCTTTATGTTGAATAATGTGGATTCTAGCGGAGAAGTGATTCAATCCTCTTCCAAATGGTATATTGCCACATTAGCTTCATTTGCCGGTTTATTAGCTTTGATTTCAATTTTTCAGTACAAGAATCGAACCCGTCAGATGATGTTTAATATGATCAATAGTTTGATTATGGTAGGCTTGGTTGTTGCCGTGTTTCTTACTACTAATGGAATCAACTCAGCAATCAATGCAGTAGAATCAGGCAGCTATCAGTTAGGTTTTTGGGTTATTTTGGCTGCAATGGTTTTTAACATGCTAGCCAATCGGTTTATTAGAAAAGATGAGGCTCTGGTCAGGTCAGTAGATAGAATCAGATAAAAGATGCCCTGAGGATTTAAATTCTCAGGGTTTTTTATGGGTTTAAAATTTTGGAATGAATTGAATTCTATTTTCATTTCTTAATTTCATGGCAAATACTTTTAACATGAAATTCGAAACCCTCGCCATACATAAAGGAAATACCAATTCGGATAAAAATAATCCGGTTGTTCAACCTATCACACTGAGTACTACTTTCCATCACGGAGAGGGTGAAATGCTTTATACTAGAGCAAATAATCCCAATAGGCAGTCCTTGGAGCAAGTAATTGCTGTTTTGGAAAGGGGAGAAGATGCAGCTGCTTTTTCCTCAGGGAATGCTGCAGGAACAGCTGTTTTTCAGGCATTGGAACCGGGATCTCACATTGTAGCTCCTGATGACATGTATCATGGACTTCATAATTCCATGACCATGTTATTTAAGGGAGTACATGAGGTAAGCTTTGTAGACATGTCCAATCTTGAAGAAGTGAAAAAAGCAATTCGGCCTAGCACTAAACTATTTTGGGTTGAGACTCCTTCCAATCCCTTGTTGAAAGTCACAGACATCAGGAAAATCTCCGAGCTAGCAAAAGCTCAGAATGCGCTTTTGGTTTGCGATAATACTTTTGCAACGCCGGTTTTTCAAAACCCAATATTGCTGGGTGCAGATATGGTCATGCATAGCAGTACAAAGTATTTTGGGGGGCATAGCGATATTTTAGGTGGAGCCTTGGTGACTAAAAGTAAAAATGATTTTTGGGAGAAAATCAAAACTGTGCAGAAGGTAGGAGGAGCAGTGCCTTCCGCGATGGATTGTTATTGGTTGTGTCGTAGCATCAGGACTCTTGCCTACAGGATGAAAGGTCATGCTGAGCATGCCATGATTCTGGCAGAGTATTTAAGCGTTCACCCAAAAGTAGAAAAAGTACATTATCCGGGATTGAAATCTCATCCGGGACATGAGGTGGCAGCAGGCCAAATGAGCGGGTTTGGAGGAATTGTTTCTTTTCAAATTAAAGGAGATGCCCAAACGGCAGATCAATTCATTGCTCATCTTCAACTTTTTGCAAATGCAACCAGTCTTGGAGGGGTGGAGAGTTTGATCGAAAGAAGAGCCGCTGTAGAAGGTCCAGATACTAAAACTCCTCCAAATTTGATTCGAATTTCTGTAGGCTTAGAGCATACCGATGATTTGCTGGAGGATTTGGATCATGCTTTTTCCAAGGTTTAATCATTCAAAAGGGTATCCCTTTCTAACCCAGTTGCCTAAACCACCTTCTAAATGGTATATTTTGCTATACCCATTTTTAGCCAAGAACTCAGAAGCTTGCAAGCTCCTGACTCCTGCGCTGCAATAAATCAAGATTTCTTGTTCCTTGGGGAGTTTTAGAATTTCATCCTGAAAATCGGTTCGATAAAAATCGATGGAAATGGCATTGGGAATTTTACCTGACGCGATCTCCTCGGCAGTTCTAACATCTACCAAAAGTGCTTTTCCAGAGGAAAGCTTTTCAGAAAATTCTTTCTCGTCCAGTGAGACAACCGAATTTGCTGCTTCTTCATTGGATTGATTTTCTCCTTTTGGAGTACAGGCCAATACGCTGGTTATGAGGAAAAGTAATAGAGCTAGGTTTTTCATACAGCAAAAAAAAGAAGGTTTATTCTAATTCTTGGTGATTTTTTTCACATTTCTTCATGAGGATACAAAGAAAAAGCTGATACAAATCATAGAAATTTTAGAAAATTAGTTTTATACTTAGGGAAGCAAATGGCAAAATGATGAGAATTCCCAAGGCTCAAATATTCGAAGCGTGTAAACTCAAGCAAGAGCAGATTATTTCTGATTTTAAGACAGAAATATCCAATTTAAAGAGTGAAATCTATGATCGGGATGTTATTCCAAGTCAAGGTGACTCAAGTTCTTCAGAGCGCCACCAGGTCTTGCTCAGATATGAGCAGGAGCTTGAACATTTGGAACAGGAGTTAGGTGTTTTGGATTCTATTTCTGCTGAAAAGATTTGTGAAACAGTTGAGCTTGGAGCGGTAGTAATTACTGATTCTCTCAGTTTTTTTGTTTCGATTTCTGCTGAAGAGTTGAATGTAAATGGTGGTAAAATCTTCGGTATCTCCGTTCAGGCTCCACTGTATAAGGCCATGAAAGGAAAGAAAAAGGGAGATACTTTTTCTATCAATCAAAAGCAATATGAGATTTTGGATGTATATTAATTTCCTTACAAATTGATTGTTTTTCAATAATTTAGCGAATTATATTAGGATTTTTCTTAACTTTTTAGAAGGTTATATAATAAAAAAGAACCATGCCAGCACAAGCCTTAGAATTAATCTTAGGTAGACAATTTGTAGATAGTCTCAGTATGCCCGCATTTTTGGTAGATACCGAGGGTAATTTATTGTTTTATAATGAACCTGCAGAACAAATATTTGGGCTTAGATTCGGTGAGACTGGTGGGATGAGAGTAGAGGAATGGTCTACAATTTTTACTCCTACAGATAAAGATGGCAAACTGCTCCCTCCAGAAGGACTACCACTCGTAAAGACCCTGACATCCAAAGAACCGGCCCATGGATCTTTTTATATAGATAATTTGAACGGTGAAAGGATTTTTATCACGGTGACGGCATTTCCAATTATTGGTAGGCCAGATAGGTATCTAGGAGCTATGGCTATGTTTTGGAAAAGCGAAATGCTATGAATATCAAAGTTTGGGGCTGTCGAGGATCCCTTCCTTCTCCAGGACCTGAAAATAATAAATACGGAGGGAATACATCCTGCGTTCAGGTCTACGATAAGGATACCTGTATTATTTTGGATGCTGGCTCTGGTATCCAACGCCTTGGAAGATTTTTGAGTCCTGAAATTAAGGAAATACATATTTTACTGACTCATCTTCACATAGATCATACGATGGGTCTGGGTTTTTTTCTGCCATTATACAATCCAACGGTTGAGGTTCATTTATGGGGACCTTCTTCCAGCACAGATCCTTTATTGCAACGATTGAGAAGATATTTTTCAGCTCCCTTATTTCCTGTGAGACTTGGAGATCTGCCCAATCATCCGATTATTCATGAGTTGAGTATGACTGATTTTGAACTTGGAAGATTTAAAATTAAGTCTGAATACGTATGCCACCCTGGGCCGACTCTCGCGTATAGAATTCAATATGAAAATTCAATTTTTGCCTACATTCCAGATCACGAATTAAGAATTGGGTCAGCTGATTTTCCTAATAATCCAGAATGGACAAGTGGCTTTGAAATAGCCAATAATGCAGACTTACTTTTTCACGATGGGTCATATACTATCAAGGAGTATCCCCAAAAAATAGGTTGGGGACATAGTGCTGTAAAAGACGTTATATTATTTGCCCAAATGTGTAAGGTGAAGAGACTTGCTGTATTTCATCATGAACCGACCAATACCGATCAGCAATTAGATGAGATTCTTTTGAATAATTTGAAAGATCAAACTTTCGATTTTCAAATCGAGATGTGTAGGGAGGGCAATACTTATTCTTTTTGAAGCTATTACAATCGTTTATAATCAATTTTCCGGATACCAGTTTCTCAGTCTAACTTCTACCTCTGGAGTAGATCCACTTACCAAGGTTTTAAATTTTTCTACATCACTCAAACCATTTCCTCCTCGGTAATGATAGGGATAAACTATTCCCGGTTTGAATGCTGACACTGCACTTGCAGCCTGTTCTACATCCATGGTGTAAGGAAGATTCATGCATACAAAGGCAACATCAATATTATTTAAGGACCTCATTTCAGGTATGTCCTCTGTATCTCCTGATAGGTAAAAGTTCTTTCCTCCGAGATTCAAAATATATCCATTACCACGTCCTTTTGGATGCCTAGAGTCAGAAGTTTCCGGTAGGTTGTACATGGGTATGGCTGAAATTCCCACCCCTAAAATACTTTTCGACTCTCCATTCCCCAAAACTTCCACACTCTTGTATGTATTGGTTGGCAGTTTTTCAGCCACAGCCGAAGGTGCGATGATAATGGTTTGACTTAAATCTAAGCCATCCAATGTTTCTTGATTATGGTGGTCTCCGTGAATATCAGTGATCAGTACTATATCTGCCTTTTTTTGATTGGAGAATCGCTCAGCGCCACCGTAAGGATCGACATAGATTGTTAAGTTTTCATATTCCAATACCACCGTACCATGCAGGATAGGAGTAACTTTTACAGGGTTTTTTTCTGTAGGAATTATATCTTGGGCAAATCCGATACTTGTAAAGAAGAGAAAAAGAATGGTCAGTTTTTTCATGGCGAATGTATTTGGGGTTTAACAAGAAAAGCCTAATCGCTGTTTGGATATTTGATTTAATATCGGGTATTTATCGATTATATTCCACAATATTTTACAAGGTTCACATTATGAAGAAACTTTTAATATCGACTGGCGGAGGTGATTGTCCGGGATTGAATGCAGTTATTAGGGGCATCACCAAAAGAGCGTTACAGGAAGGGGGATGGGAAGTTTGGGGAAGTTTTGAAGCATTTAATGGATTGATGGAAGAACCTGCCAGGCTGATCAAATTAGATGAAAAAAATACAGCGGGGATTCATGTTTTGGGAGGGACTATGCTAGGAACTACCAATAAGGGAAATCCTATCAGATTCTCCGAAAAGCAAGCTGATGGAAGCATTAAGGTGGTTAACAAGATTCCAGATTTGGTGGCCAAATTAAAAGCTGAAGGGTTTGAAGCAGTAATCAATATTGGAGGTGATGGCTCACAGGAAATATCTCAGGCTATGCATGAAGCAGGAATGCCAGTAGTCGGAGTACCTAAAACCATCGATAATGACTTGTCTTCCACTGATTTCACTTTTGGTTTCCAAACTGCCGTTCAGATAGCCACAGATTCATTTGATAGGTTAGTAACAACTGCAGCCAGTCACCATAGGGTGATGATCATGGAAGTGATGGGCAGAAATGCCGGTTGGATTGCGCTTTACACTGCCATTGCAGGAGGTGCTGAAATCTGCCTGATTCCTGAAGTTCCCTATGACCTTGATGAAGTTGTCGAGAAAATCGAGTCCAGATATAATAAGGGGCGAGGATTTGTGAACATTGTCATTGCCGAAGGAGCACATGCCAAAGAAGGCTCAATTACTTCCAGTCAGGGAGAAGAGGGAAGGATTTCTGTTCGTCTGGGTGGAGTAGCCTACACCCTCAGTGAACAATTGAAGGCTGCCGGAATTGATGCAGATATCAGAGAGACGGTTCTAGGTCATACCCAGCGAGGTGGAACTCCTATTGCTTTTGATAGAGTGATAGCTTCTGTTTTTGGGGTCAAAGCTTTTGAGTTGGTTTTGGAGAAAAAATTTGGGCAATTAATCGTCCTGTTGAATAATGAGTATACTTCAGTACCAATCAAGGAAGCAATTTCCGCATACAATTATGTAGATCCAAAGGGAACTTTAGTAGCGGCAGCGAAAGGATTAGGGATTAGTTTTGGAGACTGAAAGTCATAATATTCTAATTCCCTTAGCCATCAAACCAGCAAGAATGGGAATGATAATTAAAAGGATTAATTCAGTATAAACGGACCACCTGACCAATTTGGGGATATTGACAATTTGGTCGGGAAGTCCTTTCCCTTGTTTGATAAAGAATACAGTAGGATAGATCGATATTAGTCCAATTGCGATAAATAAACCTAGTTTCAAGTGAAAGGTAGGATTCTGGCTGTAAAACTCAGTGGGTTTCCCATATCCTCCAAGCCAGAGGGTTAAGCCGACGGCAAGGAGCGTTAGAGCCGAAATACCGTAAAGTCCATCGATTTTTCCTAAAACTTGAATTTGCTTTCTGTTTAATGATTTTTCTATCAAAAAAAACTCAGCGAATAATGTTCCTGCTAAAACAAATATGGAAACAAAATGAAGGTAGCGTAACAAAATCTCCATGATAAAAATGATTGGACTTCATGAAAGTTCGTTATTTATGAAACGAAATCAAATGGTTATTAACCAGTAAAAAGGAGGAGTTAGAAAGTCAGAATGACTAGATTATACAAAGAGGATAATTTCAGATATTATTAGTTGTTTTTTATTGGCTTCATATCGTTATAACCTCTTTCATACCCTTTTCGAATAGCAGCCTTTGCTTCCTCCCAATTTAGAGCAGTGTCAATTATTAGAAAAGTAAATAATCCTAAAACAAAGGCGATGATTTCTCTTTTGGTGATTTTTCTCATTTCATAAATTTGATTATTCCCTAAATTTCGAAAAATAACTAAAATCTACATCATAGACTACTTTTGGCTTTAGCCCCAATTCAACTTTTTCAAACATTTCAACGAGTTTCTTACCATCTACGAGTTCAATTGGAGGAGCTCCGTCGCGAGAAGCTTCTTTTTCAGCTTCTCTAGAGAAAGATCCTGTAGTAAGAATAATTCCTTTTTCAGCTCGACCTATCATTGCATTTCGAAAGTCTCCAACTTGAGCTCTTGAGACAGCACCCTCGTAACGTTTACACTGAAAAATCACTTTGAAACTGACAAAGGGGTTTAATTCTAAAACACCGAAACCATCAATTCCTCCATCATGAGATTTTCCTGTGACTTCAACTTTTTCAAAACCATGTTCCCTTAGAAGTTCCTTACAAACATTTTCAAATCCACTTGGTGAAAGAGACTTTAAAACTGATAAAAGATTGTTTTCTGCACTTACTTCCGCGGATTCAGGTGTTTCCTCTTCTTGGTTCTCAATTATTTCTTTTTTTGATTTATCCTTTCTGATTTTCTGATTGATTTCAACCCATTTCAGAAATATTTCCCTTGATTCTTCAGGCGTTAAAATAGTCTTTTTTCCTTTCTCGGTGAGCTTCCATGTTCCTCTTGTAGAGGAATCTAGGAGACCCTCCCAAATTAAATATTGACGAGCCCAAGCTACCTGATTGTGAAAACGATTTCCCCCTGATTTGAGGGTCTCATCCAAGAAACTTTCATCTAGTTCAAGATTTTGAGCTATTCTCTCAGAAACTTCTTTTGGTTTTCCTGAGTAACCTAATTCTCTTAAAGCGTCTAACAGAGGACCAAACCATTGTACAAACTCTGCCTGGTTTTTACTTTTTTTCATTTTTGACTTTAATTTCTTTCAGAAGTATTTCAACAAAATCATTCATTTGTGAAAAGGCAAACCATTTTTTACCCAGGTCTTTAAGAGAAGCACCAAAATGGTATAAGTCAGAATTATCAACAATTAGAAATCGATCATGACTTTTATTGAATTCTTTGATAAAAATCTTCGGATATTGACTATTATGTTTTTCTATATCTAGCTTGAAGTTTCTGTTAATTTCCTTTGTGTAAATGGTTGCTTCAACTTCCGATGATCGTTTATTTAATAGTATTAAGATTGTTTCATCAACATAATTGTCGATTAGTATTATTTCCTTTTTGGCTGATTTAATTAAACCAGCATCAAAAGTGTATGCATCGAAAATTTGTCCATCGAAAAAAATTCCTTTTTGAGGTTTCAATAGGTCCTTTTCCAAAGCATTGAACAATTGGTCAAACTTTTTTTCATTTTCAAGCTGCTTTGTTTCTAATTGAAACAAACGGTGAAAAAGTGGAGCGCTTTGTATCAGTAATTTTCTCATTTCAACAAACGCTTTCATTATCTCTACACTTACCTGAACTGCTGTATCTGTGTGTAATACAGATGAAAGCATGGCTATACCCTGTTCGGTGAAAACATAAGGTAAAGTTCTTCTTCCTCCGTGGGTATTTGAAGTACCAGAATGGTACTTCAAGTTTCCCCATTCACTTTTGGTCAATTGAAACACAAAAGAATTTGGAAATCTCTTAGGGTTACGGTTTACTGCTCGATTTATAAATTTAGTCTCGGTTTGATAAAGTACGGCCAAATCACTGTCCAACATCACCTGTTGTTCTCTGATTGTTAGAATTTTATTTTCTATTTCTTTTAATTCTTGAGAACTCATATTCAATAAAAAATATCAAAACATCAACCTGCCCATCCCTCTCTGTCCAGGCTTCGGTATTGAATGGCTTCTGCTAAGTGTTCTACTTTAATATCGGCTGAATCCGCAATATCAGCAATGGTTCTGGCTACTTTCAGGATTCTGTCATAGGCTCTGGCTGATAAGCCAAGCCTTTCCATAGCAGTTTTGAGTAGAGCCTTGCCAGCTTCATTAATTTGGCAAACTTCCTTCACCATATGAGAGGGCATCATTGCATTACAATAAACTTCAGGATTGTTGGAAAAACGCTCTTTTTGCCTGTCTCTTCCCTGAATTACACGTTCTCGAATAGCTTTGCTGGATTCACTCTTTCTGGTGGAGGTCATCTCATCAAATTTAACAGGAGTCACTTCCACATGTAAGTCTATTCGGTCTAGAAGTGGACCAGAAACTTTGTTTAGGTAGCGTTGAACTATTCCCGGGCCACAAACGCACTCTTTTTCCGGGTGATTGTAATACCCACATGGGCAAGGGTTCATGCTTGCGATTAGCATGAAATTCGCAGGATAATCAACTGAGACTTTTGCCCTTGAAATGGTCACTTTCCGCTCTTCCAAAGGCTGGCGCATCACTTCTAACACTGTTCTTTTGAACTCGGGTAATTCGTCTAAAAAAAGAACTCCATTATGAGCTAGGGAAATTTCTCCAGGTTGGGGATTGCCTCCTCCACCAACTAAGGCTACGTCGGAAATCGTATGGTGGGGGCTTCGAAATGGCCTATTAGCCAATAAAGAGGCATTTTTTCCTAGTTTTCCCGCAACTGAATGTATTTTAGTAGCTTCCAGAGCTTCCTGTAAGGATAGTGGAGGCAATATCGAAGGCAGTCTTTTAGCCAGCATGGTTTTTCCTGCCCCGGGAGGCCCAATCATGATGACATTATGCCCTCCTGCTGCTGCGATTTCCATAGCCCTTTTGATATTTTCCTGACCTTGTACATCCGCAAAATCAAACTCTACATCATCCAGCGAGTGGTAGAAAATTTCTCTCGTATCAGTGATCAAAGGCTCAATGGCGAGGTCCCCCATTAAAAAATCGGCTGCTTGATTTAGAGTTTCTACTCCGATGATATCCAAACTATTGACTATAGAGGCCTCCTTGGCATTTTCCAAAGGAAGAATAAAGCCCTTAAAACCTCTTTTTCTAGCTTCAATCGCAATGGGAAGTACTCCTTTGATTGGCCTTAGTTTACCATCCAATGCGAGTTCGCCCATAATGACATATCGGTCTAGTTCCGGAAATTCCACCTGCTCAGAGGCCTGCAAAATCCCCATTGCAATAGGAAGGTCATAGGCAGACCCTTCTTTTCTAATATCAGCGGGAGCCAGGTTGATGACTACTTTTTGGCGAGGCATTCTAAAACCAAAATATTTCAGAGCTGATTCCACCCTTTGTTGAGATTCTTTCACAGCAGAATCAGGCAGGCCTACCATGTAAAAACTGGTACCTTGTCCAACATTGACTTCTATTGTTATAAGATTTGCGTCTACTCCTGAGACTGCGCTTCCAAAAGTTTTTGCGACCATAATGAAAAAAGGAAACCGATTGGTTTCCTTAAATATACTATTAGTTAATAATTATTTATCAATCCTTCGTGAAATTTTGTCTTGGAGGAAGTGTTCCAGATTCAGGTTCAGAACTTTTCGTAGGAGCTGATTTAGGTTTTTCAGGTAAGTCAGGATGCTCAAAATCATAGATTTTAGCTTTTAATTTATTAATCTCAATTTCCATTTTGTTGATTTTGGAATTTTGGGATGAGGAAACTGCTTTACCTATTCCCCAGTTAATCAAAAACAAGACAAAACCAATCAAAAGGATAGTAACCATGGACTGAGAGGTGACTTCCTGCATTCCAAAAAGGCCTCCTAATGTGTCAAAAGCCATAAAAAACACCAAATAAAGAAGGAAATAGACCAACAGGACAATCTGAAGTACTTGGTGAAACTTTTTCATAATTTTATCAATTAAATTTTTCGAATATACTAAACTGACTGAATACTGGAAAGCTTTTGATATAAGCCCTCTCTTTGCATCAGCTCTGTATGTGTACCACTTTGAACAATCCTTCCCTTTTCAATTACGAGAATTTCATCTGCATGTTGGATGGTGCTTAGGCGATGGGCAATTACTAATGTAGTTCTGTTTTTCATCAATTTGGTAAGGGCTTCCTGGACTAGTAATTCAGATTCAGAGTCCAGTGCAGAAGTCGCCTCGTCCAAAATCAAAATTGGAGGGTTTTTTAGAACTGCTCTGGCAATACTCAGTCTTTGTCTTTGTCCTCCGGAAAGTAGAGATCCTCGTTCTCCTATATTACTTTGGTAGCCATCTTCCATCTTAATGATGAACTCATGGGCATTGGCAATTTTGGCTGCCTCCATGACTTGTTCCTCGGTAATGTTTTCAAGCCCAAAAGCTATGTTATTGAAAACAGTGTCATTGAATAAGATGGATTCTTGGGTAACTATTCCCATGAGCCTTCTAAGACCTTCCATGTCAAACTTTCTCAGGTCTTTTCCATCTAACAGGATTTCTCCTTCTGTAGGATCATAAAATCTGGGAACTAAGTCGGCAAGCGTAGATTTCCCTCCCCCTGAAGGGCCAACCAATGCGATAGTCTTCCCTTTTTCCAAAGAAAAATTGATGTCCTGAAGTACCCTCTGATCCTGATAAGCAAAGCTGACATTTTTGAATTCAATGCCTTGATTGAATCCTTCCGGAAATATGGGCTTTTCAGGATTTTTTATTTTAGAGGGAGTATCTACTACTTCGAAAATCCGCTCCGCAGAGGCTATCCCCCTTTGAATACTGCTGACTGCTCTAGAGATTTCTTTAGCTGGATTGAGTACTTGCGTAAAGATGATAATGTAGGTGATGAAGTCAGATGCGCTCAAGTCTGAATTTCCACTTAATACCAAACTGCCACCATAAACAAGAATCCCTGCAACTACAGTGACTCCCAAAAACTGGGAAATAGGAGAGGCTAACTCATTTTTGCGGGCCATATTCACATTGACGGCTGCATAATAATCAGTTTCCTGATCAAATTTACCAAACATGAATCGCTCTGCGTTGAAAGCTTTGATCACCCGCATTCCTCCTAAAGTCTCGTCTAGGATATTGACAATTCTACCCAAAGATTGCTGACTTTGAACAGCTCTTTTTTTCAAGCGACGGGTGATCCCTCCTATAATTGCTCCAGAAATGGGAATAATTAAAATGGTGAACAGAGTCAATTTAACAGACATGAAAAACAGCACGGCAAAATAGAGAATGATGGTCGCTGGCTCTCTGAAAACAACTCTCAATGACTGTACAATAGTGTTTTCAACTTCCTGAACATCATTGGTCATTTTTGACATCAAATCACCTTTTCGTTCATTGGAAAAATATCCAATGTGAAACCTGGTCACCTGACCGAATATATCGGAGCGCATATGCTTGATGACAACAGCGCGAACTTTGGCTAATACTACTCCCGAGAGATAGGTGAATAAGTTGGAAAGAAAAACGGAGCAAACAATAATGATACAGACGAATATCAGGGTTCCCACTTTTCCATAATCATCCTGAATATCGAGAAAATAATGATTGAATAAGCCCGTAAAGTATTCAATGGACAGAGAGAATTCAGGTAGAGTCCTGTATTGCTCCAAGGTCTGAGGATCTACTTGCTCAAATATGACATCAAATAAGGGCTTTAATAAAGTGAAGTTTACTAAGCCGAAAATGATGGAAAAAAGCGTGTAGAAAATATATGTGGGAACGAATCTTCCAAAGGGTCTAGCGTAGGATAGAATTCGTAAATAAGTCTTCATGCAGGTTTATTCGGTAATCCAGGCGGCAAGTTACGCAAAATTGAATTCCGCCTAGAAATTGAAATCAGGACGGATAAAGTTCCATCGAATTCCCAATTGCAAAAACTGGCTGTTTTCAGGAGCATTTAAGTCTTGAGCTGTTCTTCTTCTGAAAGTATGAGATGCATCAATGAAGAAATTATGTTTCAGCATATAGCTCGCCACTAGGTTAGATTGGACAACAGTATTTTCTATTCCCTGTCCTGTAGTATTTCCGAAAAGGCCGGTAGGACTACCATTTAATCTGTTTTTCAAGACATCACCACCCCAATTGGTATTCTGATCAGGATCGTCTCCATAAAGTTGATACATTCCCAATAGGCTGATATTCAATTTTGGAATTGGTTGGAATCGGACTATTCCCAAAAACTCCTTGAAATTGGCACCCAAAGGATGGGTTAGGGGAGTTCTCCAGTTGGAGAAGGATTGATAGTCAAACTTTTCCTGAAAAGTATAAGGTCTAGCAGAATTGAATTCTAGCTGCATATCCAGGTTAGAAATCTCGAAGGCATTGATAAATTTATATCCGGCTTGAACTCCGTATTTGTTTCTTTTAGATCCTTTGCCATCGATGCCAAAAAACTCATTAAACACGAACTCATCCAAGGCAAATTGCCCATACAATTGCATGCCTGGATAAAAATTCCACTTACCATCCATTCCCAGCATGACTTTGTCCGGAGTTCCCAATTGCTGCTCCACCCAACGGAAGAATACAATAGGGTTAAAATAATTAAAGTTGACTTTGTCTGTCATGACTGATTCAAAGAATCCTAGGTTCAATTTTTTGCCCACATTGAATCCCAGTCGGTGCATAGAAAAGTATTTCTGCGGATAGCGCCCGTCAGTTGGTCTTCCTCTGTTGTATAGAACGTCCGCAGTCATTTGGGTCCATAGGTTTGTCACCTGAAACTTCCAGACTTTGGTGTTCAATTTGACAAACATGTAGGGATTGGAAAAGTCGGAAAGTAAAAAGGAGCGGTAACCTTCTCCTACAAAATTTCTGTCATGCCCAACCTGCGCTTGAATACTTTTGGTCAAATGGAAATTGACATGTCCTCTCGCTGAAAAATAGCTATATCCATCAGCATTGTACTCTTTCCAGAATCCTTCTCCGGGAACAGCACCGTTATATGCTGCGTAATTTTTAACCCAAGAAGGAAAGAAAACCTCCGAAGTAGTCATGTAGGTGAAAAAGCTGACTTTTTTGTCAATAGCACCCCTGACGACAATCCCTCTGCTCAACTGTGCAGGGTTTTGATCATTTTCGCTTTCCATACCTCCTGAAATATAAAGGACAGGGCTCAGATGTATGTCAAAATCATCACTGTAATAATGGGCGAAGTCTCCTGGTCTTCTATAGATCTTTTTGAGAAAAGGATTTTTGGATTCTGGGGTTTCCTGATTGACAAACTCCCAATTGTCTTGTGCCAAATATGCTAAGTTAAACCTATCAGAAGAACTCTGAATTATTGGATCGTTCACCAAGCTATCCAAGTATTTTGCTACAATATCCCTTCTGTAGGGTTTGAATCCAGTTTGAAAAAAGGGGTTGTTTTGTCCCTGTAAAATTTCGTAGCGCTCTATGCGGTGATAATAATCTCTTTCGTAAGGAATATAGCTTCCTTGTGCAAGGGTTGATGTGTGAGATGTTAGCAACATTAAAAAAAACAGGTTGCTCCAAGCAAGGTAATGACAGGTAAGTTTTTGCATCATTTAAAACTAGGAAAGAATTGAAAATTCGAAATAAATATCCACAAAAAGATATAGTGTTGTCGATAATTTCATCTGAAACAGGGTTTCAAAAATATAATCAGCGAACCGGATGATCAGATAGCTACTTGGAATGGGAATTGCCCATATGCCTATAAATAAATTTCCATATGAAAACTTCAAATCAAATTTTAATTGGCCTTGCATTGGGAGGAATTTTACTGGGGACTCCCTCTTGTAAAACTAGTAATGCTGTCAAGGGAGCTGCAATAGGCGGTACAACTGGAGGGGTTTTGGGCGGAATTATAGCAGGGAAGAAAAATACTGCAACAGGTATAATAATAGGCTCTGCAATAGGAGGTACGGCTGGCGCTATCATTGGAAGGCAAATGGATAAGCAGGCAGAAGAGTTAAGAAGAGACCTCAAGGGAGCTAAGGTGGAAAGGGTTGGAGAAGGAATAAAAATCACTTTTGATTCAGGTTTATTGTTTGGTTTTGATCAATCGGCCTTGACTCCAGCTTCCAAATCAAACCTTCAGGATTTGGCTAAAACCCTGAATAAATACCCAGATACAAACATTCTGATTGAGGGACATACCGATAATGTTGGGGAAGATGGCTACAATTTGACCCTTTCTAAGCAACGGGCACAATCAGTGGACGCATTTTTGACAAACCTTGGGGTAAGTTCTCAAAGAATTACAAATAAAGGTTTAGGGGAAAATTATCCTGTAGTCTCCAATGATACTCCATCTGGTAGAGCCCAGAATAGAAGAGTCGAGGTGGCTATTTATGCCAATAAAAAAATGAAAAGGATGGCTAGACGAGGGCAATTAGGTTAACTTTGAAAGTTCAGAGTAGTCTGAATTGGAATGAAAGATTCTGGAGCTTTAGAATTCTTCATAAATAATCCTTGCTGAGAAAACATTCAAGCCATGAGCTTCAATATTTTCCATAAAGATTTGGTGAGTTTTACGAAAAAGAATAACTTTGTGCCTCATTTGAAAAAGCTACTCCAAAAATACTAGTAATATGAAAGCTGATATTCATCCAAACTACAGAGACGTTGTGTTTTATGACACTTCTTCTGAGTTTAAATTCTTAACTAAATCAACTATCGAAACAGACGAAACTATCGTTTGGGAAGATGGTAAAGAATATCCTGTGTACAAGATCGAAGTGAGCTCTGAGTCTCACCCATTTTACACTGGTAAGAAAATGTTGCTCGATACTGCTGGTCGAGTGGAGAAATTCAACAGAAGATACGCAAAGAAGTAATTCTTATTTGCTTACAGCTAAAAAGTCTTCCGGAGCATGGATTCCGGGAGACTTTTTTATTTTTGCCCCATGGAAAATATACTTTTGTTTGATGACCCCTCCATCAGAGGTTCCTTGCTGCCATTTGCATTTACAAGACCCATCGCTGACTTTCGGGTTGGTATTTTGAAAATATCTGAAAAATGGGAAAAGCGCAGTGGTAAATCTGTTTCTTTTCTGACTCAAGACTATTTGCAAAAGAAATTTCCCAGAGCAGAGGGGCATTTGTTAGCTATTAACGGTGCTTGGCTTCCGGATGAAAAATCAGTGGAGGCTATTGAAAACTTAGAGGAGGATGAGTCTTTATTTTTTGGGAAAATACTTCTGGCGAGTAAAGTCCAGCCAGGTGAATCCAATCTTAGTTACGCAGCCGAGAAGAATGTAATCCAAATTCAAGGCGAGCCTACTTTGATCCAAAAGACCTGGAATATTTTCCAATACAATGGATCGGAGATCAAGAAAGACTTTGAGCTATTGACCAAGGGAAGGAAATCAAAAGAACTTACAGATCCTTTTACAAAAGTTTACAATCCTGAGCAGGTATTCATTGAAGAAGGTGCAATCATAAAGGCTGCAGTTTTGAATGCAGAAGGAGGGCCAATCTACATCGGTAAAAACACAGAGATCCAGGAAGGTTCTTTAATTCGGGGGCCATTTGCACTTTGTGATCATTCTACGGTAAATATGGGAGCCAAACTCAGAGGAGATACTACAGTAGGACCTCATAGTAAAGTCGGTGGAGAAATTTCCAACTCAGTCATTTTTGGCTATTCAAACAAAGGTCATGAAGGCTTTTTGGGCAATTCTGTGTTAGGGGAATGGTGCAATATGGGGGCTGATACCAATACTTCCAATCTGAAAAATAACTATGCACCGGTTAAGATTTGGGATTATACCCGAGGAGGATTTGCAAATACGGGTCTTCAATTTTGTGGATTGATGATGGGAGACCATTCCAAATGTGGAATCAATACCATGTTTAATACGGGAACGGTAGTCGGTGTAGGGGCAAATATTTTTGGAGATGGATTTCCGAGAAACTTTATTCCTTCTTTTGCTTGGGGTGGAGCTGCAGGATTATCTACCTTTCAATTTCCTAAATTCGAAGAAACAGCCAAGGCAGTCATGGCCAGAAGAAAATTGGAGTGGACTGATACAGAAGCCGAGATCTTTCAAAAAGTTTTCGATTTGTCTAGAAACTATAGAATTTGGGAAAAGAACTCCTGATTAAGAAATCATGCAATTCGCCGATATTCCGGGACTTCCCGAAACCAAAGAACATCTAATCAATGCCGTCAAAAATAACCATTTGGCGCATGCGCTTCTTTTTTACGGTCCTGAGGGTTCTGCCAATTTGACTATGCCTTTGGCGTTGGCAACTTACTTATATTGCCAAAATCCAAGTGACTCAGACTCTTGCGGAACCTGCTCTTCCTGCCAGCGAATGGCTAAATTAGTCATGCCTGACTTGAACTTTGCCTTTCCGATCATTTCTTCCAAAAAAGAAGACAGCGGAGAGGAGGGGCAGGATAAAAAAGTTGATTACTTGGCCAATTGGAGGAAGTTTGTGCAAGAACAACCCTACGGCAATGTCCATGATTACATCTATTTCAATGGCTTTGAAAAGAAGCAACTGAATATTTCTGTAGGTGCAGCTCGACAGATCATCCAGACATTATCGTTGGTTTCCTTTGAAGGGGGATACAAAATTATGATGATTTGGGGAGTGGAGTTTTTGAATCCACAAGCTGCGAATGCCTTGTTGAAAATTTTGGAAGAGCCTCAGCAGAAAACTATTTTCATGCTAATCACTACCCAGCCTGAGCAGCTTTTGACCACTATCCTTTCCAGAACTCAAAAGGTCTCCATTAGGGCATTCAGGGATGAGGAAGTTCATCAATATCTAGTGAATTCCGGCCTATGTGATGATCAAACAGCCACTCAAATTTCCATGATTGCAGATGGAAATCTAAGAGAGGCTATGAGATTGGTCAATCAGGTGGAAGATCAGCAAGTTTCGTGGATCAGAAACTGGTTTAGAATGTGTCACAGTAAAAACTTCAAGGAGGTTTTCGCCATAGCTGATATATTTCACAAATTTGATAAAGAGGCTCAAAAATCCATTATTCAGGCTGGAATGAATGTTTTGAGAGAGATTCTGCTCAAAAATGCTGCAGTAGATTCACTTTTAAGGACTAAAGGTGAGGATAGGGATTTTATCGAAAAAATCAGTGGTAAGGTACTTCAGGAAGAGCATATACCAGGATTATACGAGCACTTCAATGATGCCTATTATCATTTAGAAAGAAATGGCAATGCTAAATTGATTTTTACTGATCTTTCTATGGAGATTGTGCTGCTAATGGCTAAAATAGACTAAGATGGAAAAGAAAATCATTGGCAGAAAAGAGAAAATATCATTGCCAGACTTGGGTTTAAAGCTAGTCTGGGCAAAAGTGGACACCGGTGCTTATACCAGTTCGGTTCATGCTGAAAATATTCGATTAGAAAACAGAGAAGGAAAAGAAGTATTGGTATTTGAAGCATTACTTCCTGGCCATAAAAAATTCACAGGGAAGGAAGTGGTTGTCGAAAATTTCCGTGAAAAGAAAGTGAAAAACTCTTTTGGTCATGCTGAAACCCGGTTTCTAATTATTACAAAAATGATTTTGGCAGGTGAAACCTTTGATGCTGAAGTGACACTTACCGATAGGTCCAGTATGAAAAACGCTATTTTACTGGGAAGAAAAACACTCCGAAACCGTTTCTTGGTGGACGTGTCAGGCATGAATCTCGCAAAAGCCTACCGAAAAAAATAATTATGAAAATCGCAATCCTTTCAAGGAACCCCAATTTATACTCTACCAAAAGGCTTTATCAGGCTATTCAGGCCGCTGGGCATGAAGCTATGATTGTCAATCACAGTATCTGTGACTTGATTATTGAGCAGGAAGGCCCCTCGATTATTTACAAGGGAGAAAAACTCACAAGCGTGGATGCTATCATCCCTCGAGTGGGAGCTTCTGTGACTTTTTATGGCACTGCTGTAGTTCGCCAATTTGAACTGATGGGCGCATTTTCGGCTGTCAATTCACAGGCAATTGTACGAAGTAGAGACAAACTGAGAAGCTTACAAATTCTTTCGAAAGCAGGCTTGGGCATGCCTAAAACAGCATTTACCAACTTTTCTAAAGGTGGAGAAAAGCAGTTGATAGAACATGTCGGTGGAGCTCCTCTGATCATCAAACTACTGGAAGGAACACAAGGTCTAGGGGTAGTTTTGGCAGAGACTAAGAAAGCCGGACAATCAGTAATAGAAGCGTTTCACGGTTTGAGAGCGAGGATTATTGTTCAGGAGTTCATCAAAGAAGCTAAAGGAGCAGATATCCGGGCCTTTGTAGTCAATGGAAAGGTGGTAGGAGCAATGAAAAGGCAAGGGGCAGAAGGAGAGTTTAGATCCAATTTGCACCGGGGAGGAAAAGCTACCGTCATTAAATTGAGCAGAGCTGAAAAGCAGGCAGCATTGGGAGCGGCCAAAGCCTTAGGTCTTGATGTGGCAGGGGTCGATATGCTTCAGTCTGCAAGAGGTCCTTTGATCTTGGAAGTCAACAGTTCTCCTGGTTTGGAAGGAATTGAAAAGGCGACTGGGCTTGATATAGCTGCTGAGATTATCAAGTTTATAGAAGAAAGAGTAAACAAAAAGAATAGCCCAAAGAGGGTCAACGATCAATGAGAAAGATTAAAATCGGAACCAGAGGCAGCAAATTGGCATTGTGGCAGGCTTATCATGTAGAGGATTTGCTAAAAAAATCCGGATTGGAGTCTGAAATAGTGATTATCGATACCAAAGGGGATCAAATTTTAGATGTCTCCATTTCCAAAATTGGCAGTAAAGGAGTTTTTACCCAAGAATTGGAGGATCAACTGTTGGATGGCCGAATCGATATAGCCGTGCACTCTGCGAAAGATATGCAGTCCAATCTTCCTGAAGGATTTGAAATCATTGCTTTTACCGAAAGAGAAAAAGAAAACGATGTGCTGCTTTCTCACAAAAAAGGAATCAATTTGAAAGATGCATCTCAACCTTTGGTTTTGGGTACTTCTTCCACCAGGAGAGTTGCGACGTTAAAGCATTTTTATCCTCATGTGAAAACGGTTGAGGTAAGAGGTAATCTTCAAACCCGAATCCGAAAAATGGAGGAAGGTCTTTGCGATGCCTTATTACTGGCTTTTGCTGGTGTGCATAGAATGGGTTACGACGATCAGATAGTTGAAGAGCTATCATTGGAGGAGTTTACGCCAGCAGTCGGGCAGGGTTCTGTGGCCATAGAAGTAGCTACTATTTTGGATTCTGAAATCAAAAATCAACTTATTCAGGCATGTAACCATCAAGAAACCTCACTCAAATTGAGAGCTGAACGTGCATATTTAAGAGTATTGGAAGGAGGTTGTAGTATTCCGGTATTTGCTTTGGCCCATACAGAGCAAGATCAATTGGTTTTAAAGGGAGGGATTGTTAGTCTGGATGGAGCAGAGAGAATTACATTGGAAGTAAAAGGTAGTCTTGAAAATCCGGAGTCGATTGGCCAAGAACTCGCCGAAAAAGTATTTGCTGCCGGAGGCAAGAGAATCTTAGATCAAATCAAATCAACATTGAATTCATGATTAAGTATTGTGCTTTTTGGGGCATTTTAGCCCTAGGTCTTTTGATGTCTTGTGCAGGGCAGAAAGAACAAATTGTCAGAATTGACACCCGCCATGGGGAAATTGTTGCCATCTTATTTGATGATACACCTGCCCATAAAAATAATTTTCTGGACTTGGCCGAGTCAGGCAGATTTGATTCCACCGAGTTTCATAGAGTTTTGCCGGACTTTATGATTCAAGGAGGAGATGTTTTTACCAAAGAAGAAATGCCCGCCGAGGAGTGGCCTACTTTACCGGCAGAGATCTTACCCCATCATTTTCATAAAAAAGGGATGATTGCTGCGGCAAGGCAAGGCAATAATATCAATCCACAAAAGCGGTCAAGTGGTTCTCAGTTTTACATTGTCTTGGGGAAAGTCTACACCCAAGACGAGCTCATTACAGACATGGCTAAATTGCAGGCTGCTTTTATGCAATATGTCCAGCTACAGAGTCAGGACAATCTTAGACAGGAATATACACGACTCTATGAGTTACAGGAGTTTGATTCATTGACTAATCTGATGATTTCCAAACGAAAAGAAATCGAACATTCCTTGAATATGAAGCTTACCAAAGATATGTCTGCTGAAAGAATAGAAGCATACACCACGGTGGGAGGGACTCCTCATTTGGATGATGAATACACTGTTTTCGGCGAGGTTATTTCAGGGATAGATGTAGCGGAAAAGATTGCTCAAGAACAGCGAGGAGCAAGGGATAAGCCTTTGAATCCAGTCTATTTGAAAATGTCAGTAGAGCCAATGTCTAAAGAAAAAATCACCAAAGAATTCGGCTATCAATTTCCCAATGGCAACTAAAAAGAAAATCCTAATCACAGGTGCTAATGGTCTTTTGGGCCAAAAGTTGGTAAATCAACTGGTTGAAGAGCAACAATTTCAAGTAATAGCTACTGGAAGAGGACCTTGCAGGTTACCCGGGGGAGGTTTTGAATACTTTCAATTGGATCTTGAAATTCAAGAGGAGGTGGCGAGAGTCCTATCAGAAACACAGCCTGATGTAATCATTCATGGCGCGGCAATGACACATGTGGACCAGTGTGAATTGAATCAGGAGGCTTGCTACAAGGCCAACGTGTTGGCTACCCAGTACTTGATAGAGGAAGCTGAGAAACTGAAAGCCCATTTTATTTTCGTTTCCACTGATTTTATTTTTTCAGGTGAAGAGGGGCCACTTTCTGAGGAAGCGGCTCCTGCTCCTGTAAATTATTACGGCGAGACCAAGCTAGAAGGTGAGCGACTAGTACAGGCAATGAAAAGTAAATGGGCAATTGCCAGAACGGTTTTGGTATTTGGGTTAGCACATGATATGAGCCGAAGCAATCTCATTCTTTGGGTGAAAGAAAGCTTGGAGACGGGGAAAGAAATTCAGGTAGTAGATGATCAATTCAGGACTCCTACTTTGGCAGAAGATCTCGCTGCGGGATGTATCTTGATTGCCAATCATGGGGCCGAAGGAGTCTACCATATTTCCGGTCCTGACTTTTTAACTCCCTACCAGATGGCGGTTGAGACAGCGGAGTATTTCAAGCTAGATCAGAGTTTGATCAAGCGTACAGACTCAACACAATTTACTCAACCCGCAAAAAGGCCTTTGAAAACAGGCTTTAAAATTGAAAAAGCCCAAAAAGAGCTGGGATTTGAGCCCAAAAGTTTCCGAACGGCAATTGGTATTTTAGCAAAACAAATTATCTTAGCCCGCTCTTGAAAAGCAGTTTATACCCTTTAATTTAACTTTAGCATAATCTATGGCAGTAAGCGCAAATACCGAAGGCAGGGGCCAATGGGGATCTAGTCTCGGTTTTATCATGGCCGCAGCAGGCTCGGCAGTAGGCTTGGGAAATATTTGGAGATTTCCATATTTAACCGGTCAAAATGGAGGTGGTGCATTCGTTTTTGTTTACATCATCTGCGTCTTATTCATCGGAATACCTCTTTTATTTAATGAAATTGCTTTGGGAAGACGTTCCGGTAAAAACCCTATCGGAGCTATTCGTGATACAGGTGGAAATAAATTTTGGCAGACAGCAGGCGTACTTTGTGTACTTGTCTGCTTTTTTGTTTTCAGCTATTATTCAGTGATCGCCGGCTGGACAGTTGGATATATTTTTACTGAAATTATCAATCTGCCAGTAGATTTTGAGGTGTTTGTTCAGACACCTATGTATGTCATTCCATTGACCTTCTTATTTATATTATTGACAATCCTTATCGTATTGGGAGGTGTCTCTGGAGGTATTGAAAAGGCAGCTAAATTCTTGATGCCGGTATTATTTATCATCATCATTTTTATTGCTGGTAGATCTGTGACCTTAGAAGGTGCAGAAGCAGGTATTCAGTATTATTTGAATCCGGATTTTTCTAAAATCAATGGAACAGTAATCCTACAGGCCCTAGGCCAGGCTTTCTTCTCTATGTCGGTAGGATGGGGCTTGATGATCACATTCGGCTCTTATTTGCCAAAAGAATCCAACATCATCCAATCTTCAGGTTGGATCGCAGGTATGGATACCATGGTTGCTCTATTGGGCGGTTTGATGGTTTTCCCTGCCTTGTTTGCCTTATTGCCTGGCAAAGATCCTGCGGCAGGTCCTGCATTGGTATTTGATGTATTGCCGAAAGTATTTGATGCTATGCCAGGAGGTAACATCATTGGATCATTGTTCTTCCTGTTGCTGATGGTTGCAGCTTTGACCTCTACCATATCCATGTTGGAAGTGCCTGTAGCCTATTTGATTGATGATAGAAAGTGGAACCGTAAGAAAGCAACTTGGATAGTTGGTATTGCAGCGATGATCATGTCTGTTCCGTCTGCTTTATCATCCATTGAAGGTAATTTCTTCAATACGATTAATTTCAATTTCTTAAGCAATCCTATCCAGGGATTCTTTGGAGCAATGGACTTTATCTTTGGAACTTTTGCAGTAGTGGTTATCTGCTTAATGCTATCACTTTACACGGGGTGGGGCCAGAAAATTGCTGACTATGCTGATGAATTGGCAAGTGGGGCTCCTGGTTTTAAAGGTATTTATAGAAAGGGCTGGATCTTCTTTATTAAATGGGTTTGTCCAATTGTAATTATTCTTTTAATTCTAAATATGATTGGTCTTTTTGGGGCGCCTCAAGCTGCTTAACCGAATTATAATTCTAAATGAGGAGGCTATATGCCTCCTTTTTTTTTGAAAATATTTACTTATAATAACGATTTTATTAAGTATTTATGTATCTTATGTCAACAAAATTGTATTTCATGAGAGTACTAGTTGTCGACGATGATAATTTACATCTATTGATTCTTCGAAAAATCTTCGAAAAGTCTCAGGATACAGTGGTTGTAGCTCATAATGGTATAGAAGCTATAGAGGAGTTGAGGAAGGATCCTAATTTTAATGTGATACTGACAGATATCATGATGCCTGAAATGGATGGGCTTGAGTTACTGGGTAGGATAAAAGGTGATTTGAAAACCCAAAGTATTCCAGTGATAGGCTTTACGGCAGGAGATGTAGAATATTACAGAAGAAAATCTTTAATCCCATTTGATATTTTGGTTCCGAAGCCTATGGATTTCTGGGATTTACATCAATTAGCCAAGAAAAAGGCTGTCAGCAATTTGAATTGATTTTTTGAGATTTATCCTGCCAGGGAAATCTTTTTTGAAAATTGTCGTTTAAGGAATTAAACCAATTTTCACTACCATGAAAAAAATTTCAGCTCTTTTCACACTCTTTCTTATTTGTGCTATTCCAGCATTTTCTCAAAACTTTGGCCTTGGTATTAAGGCCGGTTTAAGTAGCACTGAAGTCGATTTTAAATCAGAAGAATTTATTCCTTCAGATTCCCAACTAGGTTATCACGTAGGTTTATTTGCAAGGTTTGGTGGGGCAGGATTTTTTGTGCAGCCAGAGTTTCTATTTACCCAAACCAGTGGTGAATTCATTTTCAGATCAAATCCACAGGCTCAGGGGGAAAAATTTGAAGCAAACTTTAACCGCTTGGATATTCCCGTTATGCTGGGCTTTAGGGTTCTGAAAGTATTACGCGTTCAGGCTGGGCCCATTGCAAGTTTGAACATTGATTCAAACTTAAAAGACTCTGCTGGAACGGTCAGAGATGCAGACTTTAATAGTGCTACTCTAGGCTACCAGGCAGGCTTAGGGGTGGATATTGGCAACTTGTCCATCGATGGAAAGTACGAAGGCGGATTGAGTAAATTCACCGACAATATTTCGAGTTTTCAAACTGACAACAGAATCAATCAATGGGTTCTTTCTGTTGGGTTCAGATTGTTTTAAATAGAAAAGGGCTGCAAAATAAATTGCAGCCCTCTCTTTTTTTAGCTTATACTTAATCCATTATTTTTTGATCTGGTTTAGCCAATTTATGGATAGGCTCCAGTTCAACGATGTATACGCTTCTACCATGGGTACCGATGACAAGATCATTTTCTCTTTCTTGAATAACCATATCATAGATCGCTACATTTGGAATTTCACCTTGGAATAGATTCCAATTATTTCCTCCGTCCATGGTAACATATAAGCCATGGTCGGTGCCCAAATACAGGATATTAGGGTTGGTATGATCTTCAACTATGATATTACTGGATTCTTCCGGCATATTTCCTTTGATAGAAACCCAGGTTTTTCCATAATCAGTGCTTTTGAATACATATGTATTGAACTCGTCAAATCTATATCCATTCAAGGTGATGTAGACTAAGCCCTCTTGATGTTTGGAAGGGGCTATGGAACTTACCCATCTGTCTTGAGGTAATCCTGCATTCAAAGATGACCAATTGCCTCCATTGTTGCGGGTGATCCAGACATTGCCGTCGTCAGAACCGGCATATAGAGTTCCAAACTCAAATGGAGACTCTTCAACTACTGTCAAGGTTGCAAATGGTACATTTCCACTTTTCTTGTTTTTAGTTAGGTCCGGTGAAATGGTAGTCCAAGTACTCCCTTGATCCAAGCTCTGATAAACATATTGCGAACCCATATAAATGATGTCCTGGTTATGATGGCTCAAACGAGCCGGAGTTCTCCAGTTCCATCTGTTTGGAGTATTTCCAATATCATGGCCCGGTGTGATTCTTTTTCTATCTCCAGAACTTTTGTCTATCCTGAAATAATTTCCAAATTGGAATCCCGTATAGACGATATTGTTATCTCTTGTATCCACGGCGACCACCATTCCGTCACCACCCATCAGAGATTCCCAAGGAGCTGAAGGGTCATTTTTTGAGCTTCCAAACCAGACTCCATTATCCTGCATACCTCCATAAACATTATATGGACGGGCATTATCTGTCATGATGGAATAAAATTGAGAAATAGGCATCTGCGTGTTGAGATGATCCCATCTCGCACCGCCACCATAACTCCTATATAAGCCTCCGTCATTTCCTAATAAGATATGTTTCCCATCTTTAGGATTAATCCACATGGACTGATGGTCTGAATGTGGTCTTCCTATGGAGTCTGTTCGGGAGAAGTTTTTGCCTCCGTCTCTAGATACCATCAAAGGCACACCTAATACGAACACCTCATTTTCATCCTGAGTATTTACCCGAATTTCTCCGAAATAATAACCGTAAGTATTGTACAGCCTTCTTAAATCTGATTCTGAAACTTTTGTCCAGGATTTACCTGCATCTGCAGATCTGTAAATTTCAGCGCCTTTGATTGGTGCATCAAATAATGCAGCGTTGGCATCATTGGAATCCCCATTGTAATTCGCTATTTGAGCCAAAGTGATTTTACCTGTTCGAAGCTGTCTTTTTACCTCTTCAGCCGTGTACTTACTGGCAAATTGATTTCTGCGTAAAAAAGAATTCAATCGCTTTTCTTCCAGACCCAAAGCTTCAGCCAGGTTCATTTGTTTGAAATCATCAAATTTCAAGGGATTTTCCTCTTCTTCTCTTCTTTGTCTAGGTTCCTCTTGGACCTGGTCAGATTTTGCCTGATTATCTAATAGCGCATAAACTACATCGGGATTGCTCTGTGCAAAATCAAACCCAATTCTTCCCACAAATTCATCTTGAGGAAAGCCAGCAACTGCCTTTTTCCAGGTGTTTCCTCCATCTTCAGATCTCCATATCGCAGAGCCTTTGCCTTGACCGACGAAGTCATGTGCTTGTCTGAATCGCTCCCAAGAAGCCGCTAATAATATATCAGGGTTAGAAGGATGAATTTTGATATCGATGATCCCTGTATTGTCATCTATGTATAATACTTTTTTCCAGCTCTTACCCCCATCAGTGGTTTTGAAAAGCCCTCGTTCCTTGTTTTTGGAATACAGACTTCCCATGGATCCCACCCATACAATATCAGGGTTAGTAGGGTGAATTTGAATCTGTCCTATATGCTGCGAATATGGAAGGCCCATGAATTCCCAGGTTTTTCCTGCATCTGTAGACTTGTAAATTCCTGCACCGGCATAAGTGGATCGGGAAGAATTATTTTCTCCAGTTCCTACCCATAAGATATTATTATTTGAAGGGGAAAGGGCCATATCTCCAATTCCCAAAGCTCCTTGATGGTCAAAAATAGGGGTGAAGGACTGTCCGTTATCCTCAGTTTTCCAAACTCCTCCTGAAGCGGCAGCTATATAGAATGTATTGGGGTTTTGCGCCACCTCGATATCTACAATTCTCCCTGACATGTTGGTAGGGCCGATATTTCGGGCTTTAAATGATTTCAATGGCGTAGAGCTAAACATCTGTTGATGTTTTTCCATAGACTCCTTGAATGCCTTTTCGCTGGTGGGTTTGATATCCTGAGCCTGCAGGCTGCTAAAGGTGAGGATTCCAGCAGCTAGAATCAGGTAAGTTGTGGTTTTTTTCATATGGTTTTCTCTGATTGAACAGGAATATAAGCATAAGCGGGCAAATCCGAATGGAAATGCCCGCAAGAGGAAAAGGTGGATGTTGAATGGTTTTATTTATTCACTAACCTAGTCTTGTAAATCACTGAGTAATCATTTTCAGCTTCAGAAAAATTCAAAGAAAACCAGATTTCTTCTCTAGAGTTGACTTTATTCAAGTTTCCAAGAATTTCAGGGATTTCAATGAGTTTGCTAATTGATTTCCCATCAAAAATCACCAAGCCTCCTTTGTTGAGTTTACCTGCTTCATCGAACATCTTATTAAAATCAGATCCAGCTTCTGAAATTATTTGATTTGCAGTTTCATCATCGAGGCCTGGTAGATAAGAAATCAAAAGTTCTTCCTGATTGAGGCTCAAGACGGAATTGATAGAACCTAGGAAAAAGTCCCTGGCATTGAAGCCTCCATTTGTTGGCTTTTTATCAGTATTTCTTCCTTGGAAATTTGGGATAGGGATGGGCTTTACCAATGGAGGATTTTCCAAGTTTTTGAGTGAGTAGCTGAAGATTTTCGCTTCATTACGGAAACTCAAATGAAGCGAATCTCCACTTACAGTAAAACTGCAATAAAAATCGAGGGCGCCGTACTCTTTGGTCTCGCTGTTAAACTTGGACTCTTGAGGAAAGGGGATGATTGCTTGATATTTTCCTGTATTCAAATCAACCATTTCCAATCTTTTTGATTTGAGCTGTAAATCGATTCCCTGTTGACCCAGATCGGAAAATCTACCGGGCATTTGAACAATTACTTGATTTCCCCAAACGTAATGAGATTGACTGGATGGAATCACCAAGCTGGATAATCCGGTGAATTCAGGTTTGAAGGAATCTGATCGTTTTCCATCCAGCGTGTAGGTTGTCAGTCCATTACTTCCAGGTACGAGGTATTTCTCATTATCCATAAATTTTGCTACTCCTAGACGATTACCCAAAATCTGATCAGGACCTTCTTGACTTAGGTTGTATTGGTGAAGAATGGTTCCTTTTTGATCCGTAACTAGGATATCCTCTGTGTTTTGATCAATTAATAAATAGCGATTTCCCGCAGGATTGATATCCATCAAAGTAAGATTTCCCAAATAATCCACAACTAAAGAGTCGTAGATTTCAAATTGCAATTCTTGCTCACTGAGGGGAGTGGTTGGTTTTTCGCTTTTCTCTTGACTACACCCAATCAAAAGAATAAAAGCAGATAGAAAAATCAGTAGTCGGTTTTTCATTTTCGCTTGAGTTGAAGTTTATAAAAGATTAGATAATCCTGCTCTTCGCCTAAGTATTCATCATGTCGTAGAGCATAAAAAGGCTTATTGAGTGACTCAATATTTAAGATAAAATCAATTGATGGAGGAAGAATTATCTCATTAGAAAGTCCACTTTCGGGATGATAGATTTTCAGAAATTGCTTTCTGAAATCTGGATACATGGGGTAGTTTTCTGGTTTTTTTAAGTCATACTGTTGAAAAATTTCTTCTGAAATTCCTCCATTGTAATACACTACTAAAGTATCTTCCATGGAATATAAACTTTCAATAGTAGCTTCATACATTGTATTGCCGGATACGTATCCAACTGGTTTCTTTTGTCCTTCAATGACATGAAATTCGCTCGGTTTAAATGGAATGCTTTCCAGCCATTTACCTTCCTCAGCCAAAGAGTAGCGATGTACTTGAGGGTCGTTGCCAAGAGCTAGATATAAATAATCACCGGAGATAGAAAACTGGATTGAAGGTGTATCAAAAAATAGGTCAGAATTAAACTTAGAGGTTGGCGCCAGCCGGATTAGAGAATCAGAGGTTTGTGAAGCTGGATCAAAGAGCTCTAAGAGTGGGTAATCTCTATAAAAGTGCTCGATATAAGGACTAATTCCATCCCTCCCAGGATACCAAAGAAGAATTTTATCCTTCCAGAAACCAATGTTTTTAGCATTTCTCCTTCCACCTCTGGACTCTGAAATAAATGGCATTTCATAGTTTTTTAAAAGGTTTAAATCCTTGTCAAAGTGGTGAATTACTTCCCTGTAAGTAGAGGCATATAATTCATCATTCTCAGATATTGCAGTACTTGAGAAAAAATAAACTGCAAAAGGACCTTGTTCAGGATAAGTTTTTTGGGAAATAATTTTTCCTAAAGTATCAAATTTCACCAAGCTATTAGTGCTGATGTCCTTAAGGTAGCCGTAACCATTTTTAAAATCAGCACTCCAAATTCTTCCCAAATAATCAACTTGAATCGAGTCTACAATTTCCAATTCCCATACATTAGACTCAGGAGTATTTTGTTCTATTTCAGTCTTACAGGCAAAAAGGCTGATTGAAAAAAGGCAGATGCCTAGAATATTATTCTTCATATTACAAAAAAGAAAGATGAACGCTAAAAATAGTCAAGGATGACCTAATTAAAAATTATTAGTTGTCTAATTATGAGGGTTATTATTATTTTGAAAATAATAAATCTGATTATCTGTAATCATGCCAGTTGCCTTATTTTCTTTGCTTGACAGGCTAGAAGACCGAAGACCGAAGCTTCAGGATTCTGATCCTTTTAGCAGACAATTAGCCGTATTTTTGTCAATACTGGTAAGAAAGCGGATATCCATAATAATAAATAATCAAAAAGTCTAGAAACTGTTAACGTGGAAGACTCTTCTAAAAAGGCTGAGTAAAGGTCTATCTTTTATTTACTCTCAACTCTCATTTGATTTTCCAAGAGTTCCTGATTTCGTATTTCAGCAGAAAGCATTTGGGCATAATTTCTACCCTTTTTTAAACCATATTGGGTGTATGCCTGAGATGCATAATCATGAGCCATGTGTAGGCTTCCTAATACTTCATAACCTACAGCAATATTATAAAGTAATTTTGCACTGGTCTTATAATCAGCTCCAACTATCCCTTCCTCCCATGTTTGGATGGCTTCTTCCCATTTTCCAACTTCTGCAAAGCGGTTTCCATTCTCCAGTGCTGGTTGAGTTTTGGACTTTCTGAAATAGTCTCGGCTAATACTAACAAACATCGGGGCGATTTTATAAGCATAACCGGAGCCGGCAAGCTCTCCAACTATCCTAGTGGCATCTGCTTTTGCAATCAGCATTGCGAGAGCTTGAGTTTTGGTCTCTGCTTCAGCAGTCCAAGTATTGGTTTTTTGAAATCGTTGCTGGTCAACAATCGTTTTGTTTTGAGGATCATACAGTCGAAATCCTGCTGAAACGTTAGCTACCCCTTCTAATCTCAATCCTTTGACTTCTACTGTTTGCGCATCTTTTCCTTCCCCAACTGTTTTTTTGATGATTGCTTCTTTTTCAGTGGTGATAAAATCAGAATTGAAATTTTCAAGAGCTAAAACGGCGTCAGCCTGATATTGCTCACATAGTCTTTCTATTGTAAACCAATCCAGAGGTTGGGGGAAAACCTGCCCAAACATTCCACCCGTGAGTCTTTGGTTAGCACGTTTGATTTGATAGCGCGGGCTTGTATTCAGCTGTTGCTGTAAAGTGGCCAAAGTAGCATCTATGCTGTTTCTTACTTCAAAGGGCATTTCTCCAGTAATCAGGCCTTCAATGACATTCACCATTTCATTTTGTGGCTTAGTTCTGTCCACAATAACAATGGTCTGAACAGATGAGGGTACATTGATAGGGGCTGGTGTCAATCTTGTGAGAGTTACGCTCTTGGAGCAACTCATTGAAACAATAGCGAGAGAAATCACTAAGAAAAAAGAGACTGGTTTGAAGCTTTTAAACATAGAGCTGGAATTTTCCGGAAAAATAGATCAAAAAAAATCCACAGAAAATAACCTGTGGATTTTATTGGGTTTAACCTATCAAATTGCCTTCATCATCCCACTGGGCGACTTTGGCTCTATCTTCAGGTTTAAGGTAGAGAGTGCTATATTTTTCCGGATTGGAAAGGCCATGCTTGTTCAGAACTTCTTCTGGTACTCCGTCCCATACATTTGGCTGGTTACCTTTGTAACCCATATATTTCCAGCCTGCCTCTGTGGTAAAATACCCAGTACAGGTAAGATTTCTCAATAGGTTAAACCATTTCACTCCTCCTTCATAGGCAGGATCTGCTTTATCAGGCCAAGCTACTAATTCTACAATTTCAAGAACCTGATCTTTAGATAGCTCATTAAAAGGTTTTCCGAATTTTTCATCCGCTTCAAAGTCCAGCCACATCAATCCACCTCTCATAGGCGTCTGATAGTTGGGTTGGTCGAGCATCATGAAATCCATAAAATCTGTCACTTTAAGCTCCGTCGCAGCAGGAGATTCATTGTCAGCTGGCATGATGATATCAATCAGCGTGTCAAGTTTTTTGCGCTCATCATTTGTGAAAAATTGATCAGCCAGTAATTTCGCATCCCTGATTTTTTCCTCTTCAGTTCTTCCTCCCGGAGTTCCTCCGGTCAATACAGGCTCATGAGCGATGCTGCTATCTTCAGGATCACAGCCTGTCATCAGCAAACCTGCCCCCAAAGATCCTGTAAAGAGTAATTTTAGGTTTTCTCTTCTGTTCATGGCTTAGATATTTTTCTTTTTCAACTGATCAACTATATAATCTGATGTTCTCCATGAAAGAGCCAAGATAGTCCAGGTTGGATTTTTGTCTGCCTGTGATACAAATGACCCAGCATCTACTACAAATAAGTTTTTGCAGTCATGTGCCTGACAATTGGAATTCAACACAGATGATTTAGGGTCATTTCCCATTCTGGTAGTTCCTACTTCATGGATAATTCTACCCGGAGCAGCCAAACCATACTTGCTTTCCGGCCCAGGTTTTTTGCCTAAAAGAATTGCTCCGGCATTGGTCAGGATTTCTTCAAAAGTATCCTGCATGTGTTTAGCTTGTTTGATTTCCTGATCTGTCCAATTGTAGTTGAATCTCAAAACAGGAATTCCATATTTATCCACCACATTGGGGTCTATTTCACAGTAATTGTCATAACGAGGAACGCTTTCACCCCGTCCTGACATGCCTAAGGTAGACCCGTATATTCTTCGAATGTCTTTTTTCAATCCTTCACCATAGCCTCCATTTGGACTAGGGTTTCCAAACTCATCTTTGATATACTGTCGCATACTATCCATACTCATGCCTGTGCCATAGGCTGGCTGACCCATGCCTCCCCAGTATTCGATATGGTAACCCCGGGCGAAGTCTAGTTTTTTGTTATCCAGCCACCATGGAGTATACATATGCATACCTCCAACGCCATCTTCATTATAGCGTTCACGATCGATCAAATCAGGCATGATACCCATTCGATCAGCTCCGGTAGAGTCATGGAGATACCTTCCTAATGCACCGGAATCAGCCCCAATCCCATTCGGATGGCTTTTGGATTTGGAGTTCATCATAATTCTTGCGGATTCGCAGGCCGAAGCTCCTAATACTACTACCCGAGACTTCAACTTGTATTCCTTCATATCCATTTTGGAAACAAAAGATACTCCAGTTGCCAAACCTTGGTCGTCTGTGGTAACCTTTCTCACCATGGAGTGAGTATAAAGGTCCACTTTTCCTTTTTTCATAGCTGGGTGCACCAAACAGGTTCCTGCTGAGAAATCCGCATATGCCTGACAAGCCCGATTACATTGAGCGCAAAAAAAGCAAACACCCCGCTCATTGTTGATAGGTCGGGTTAGCATGGAAAGTCTGGACGGAATCATCGGAATAGCAGCCTTGTCTGCTCCTTTTTTGATGAAAAGTTCATGTAGTCTAGGCTTGGGAGGGGGTAAGAAGAAACCATCAGGTTCATTATAAATGCCTTCTTTAGTTCCAAAAACTCCAATCAGCTTATCTACTTTGTCATAATATGGTTTGACATCTTCGTATCCAATCGGCCAATCATCTCCCAATCCATCAATGCTGGCTCTTTTGAAATCATTAGGTCCAAATCGCAAAGAAATTCTTCCCCAGTGATTGGTTCTCCCACCGACCATTCTTGATCTAAACCAATCGAATTGGGTGCCGTCTTTTCTGGTATAAGGTTCCCCTTCAATATCCCAGCCTCCAATTGCTTGGTCAAAGTCTCCGAAAGGTCGGATTCTTGTTCCAGCACCCCTTCTTGGCGATTCCCATGGCGGTCTAAGTTGTGTTCTGTCCTCGTCTTTGGCAGGGTCAAAATCTCCACCTGCTTCCACTACGGCAACGGATAATCCTGCTTCAGAGAGAACTTTGGATGCCATCCCGCCACCGGCTCCGGAACCTACGATGATCACGTCATAAGCTTGTCCGGATTCTTTGATTTGAAAACTCATTTTCAAAAATTTTTAATGAAGTTGAAAATATAGAGCAAAAATTTCGAGTATAAAAAGGAATTATCGGAGAATTTTGAATTTGATCTACATTGTAAAAAGCCTTTTTCAATTTGTATATTGCTTAGTGCTCAATCCCCAATTAGAAAGATTCGGAACATTATGGAAAAAAAATGCTTTTATTTAAAATAGATTTTTGTTTTTTGAGCTATAATTTAAATTCTACTCTGATTTTATTGCTTGCACCATATGTCGAAATGAAGGATATGGTTTTCTATTTCTTGGTAATTAAAGGAGTATGAATGCTTCCTTTAAAATCAGAACACTTTATAAGTGATTGGATTTCAGATAATTTCAATAAAATTATAATTTTGATTAACCATCAACTAAATAGCATTGTGTATTAATGAAGAATCAAATTCTAATTAATTTTTGTCCGACTGGAATGGTCCCACAAAAATCAATCACACCACATGTGCCAATTTCTCCCCAAGAAATAATAGAACAGACTCATGAAGCTTACGAGTTAGGTATTACTATTGCCCATTTGCATGCAAGGGATGAAGAGGGTACTCCTACTTATAAAAAGACAACTTATAGGGATATTTTTGAGGGGGTAAGAAAGCATTGTCCGAAACTTATAATTTGTGGCAGTAGTTCAGGCAGGAATTTCAGCGAGTTTGAAAAAAGGTCTGAGGTAATAGAGCTTCAGCCAGATATGTGTTCATTAACACTTTCTTCTTTAAATTTTTTGAAGCAAGCTTCAGTTAATGACCCAGATATGATAATTGCCTTAGCAGAAAAAATGGTAGATAATGGTGTTGTTCCTGAATTGGAGTGCTTTGACTTAGGGATGATCAATTATGGAAAATATTTAATAAAAACATTCATGAATTAGAGCTTCACAAACGGGAATGAAAGAGTTGACTTTTCGTATAAGTAGAATATTGAGATTTACTTATCAGTTATGTCGACACAAATTGAATTCGAGCAGGTGAT
>Ga0189276_10238_pt1 | contig 42117 bp, 41 predicted proteins | sample N26A31minimetaG_FD_130321 | JGI IMG/M metagenome (GOLD analysis project Ga0189276, IMG submission 130321) | Marine microbial communities from the Costa Rica Dome - N26 A3-1 mini metaG | ecosystem: Environmental > Aquatic > Marine > Oceanic > Photic zone | place: Costa Rica: the Eastern Pacific... | reverse complement strand
TTTTGGGTTTGACAAAACTGGTTTGCAAAACACCCATAAACAGCGTCAAACTGAAGCTAAATTATGCACAAGAAACGTACCGAACCATTCACCGAACTCTACACCTTTTATATGGTTTTATTTGATATCAGATGAATGCATAAAAAACAAAAAGCACTGTCAATCAGTCGATTAACAGTGCTTTAATACCACCTATTTAGTGGTTCGTCGGGGTGGCAGAAACCACAACCGAATTATAAGTATTTAAATATCAATGTTTTGACACTTTAATCTTAAGGGTATTCCCGTTAAGAACACGGGAAGCTAAAAACAACTTTTGAACACAAATTCTATGTGTTTAGTTTTATAAAAATACTGAATTCATTTCAAAAACAAAATAAGTATCCTTTAAAAATTAATCTTAATTGTCCTACTCATCCACTGGCAAATAAAGTCCAAATATTTCATGAAGTCAACTAATTTTTGTGTAAAGACTTTAGACATATTTAGTATAATTTTTTTACACCTTTAAGACCTTTTGAAAAAGATATAAATTATATTTTTCTGATAATCAATAGTTTAAAATTTTGGCTCGGATTTTGGCCACTCTTTTGCTATCTATCGCTTTTTTTCTATAAAACTTGTTTGTACGTAGTGAGCCTCTACTGCATATAATTATTAAAAGTTTGAGACTATGCTAAAACAAAACATCAAAATTTTCTTCCGAAATATCAAAAGGCAAAAAAGTTCCTTTCTGATAAATATAATAGGTCTTTCAACTGGACTTGCCTGTGTTCTTTTGATTGCCTTATGGGTATCGGATGAACTTAGCGTCGATAAATTCCATAAAAATGACAGCAGATTGCATCAAGTGGTGGAATTTGCCAAAACAGATGGTACTATTCGATTGAACCCTATATCCTCAGGACTTTTGGGAGAGACACTTGCGAATAAGTTTCCGGAAATCGAACAAGAAACAAGTGTAAGGGCAATACCCGAATCACCCTTAAAATTCGATGATGAGCATGTCAAGGCCAATGGGTTGTATGCCAGCAAAGACTTTTTCAAAGTGTTTTCCTTTTCTCTTATTAGCGGTAGTACAGATGATGTACTTGTTGCGAATAACTCAATTGTAATATCAAAATCCCTTGCTGAAGCATTGTTCAGGTCTGTCGAAAATGTGATAGGAAGGACTATTTATTTTGAAAGTGAAAAACCCTTTGTGGTTTCGGGAGTATTCGAGGATGTTCCCCATAATTCCTCAATGCAGTTCGACTATGCCATTTCTTTTGAGTATGCAAAAAAGACCATGCCCCCAATTTCCAATTGGGATTATAATTCCACCAATACGTACATAATTTTGAGAGAGGGAGCCGACATCTCCAATTTTAACGCCAAGATAAAGGATGTCATTGCTGCAAACAGTGACAATGACCACCGTTCGGTTTCAACTAGACCCTATTCTGATATTTACCTCTATGGCACATATGAAAACGGTGTCCAGATCGGTGGAAGGATCGAGTATGTGAGGTTGTTTTCCATAATTGCCTTTTTGATACTGCTCATGGCCTGTATCAATTATATGAATCTGTCCACGGCAAATGCTTCAAAAAGGGTAAAGGAAATCGGTATAAAAAAGGCCTTGGGTTCCAAAAGGAAAGTGCTCATCGCTCAATATCTGGGTGAATCCTTACTGATCACCTTCCTGTCCCTATTGATTTCATTGTGCATTGTGTTCCTGTTGATTCCCCAGTTCAATCTAATAACAGGAAAGGAATTGAGCCTAACCTTTAACGGGCGTTATTTGGTTTCCATTATTGTTATTCTGATCCTTACCGGTTTGATTGCTGGCAGTTATCCCGCTTTCTATCTCTCTGGCCTGAACACCATAAAAACACTAAAAGGAACCTTAAAAAACACGTGGGGGGAAGTATTCGCTCGCAAAGGGCTTGTTGTCTTCCAATTTGCCCTGTCCATAATTTTAGTGGTCTCGGTAATGGTAATCTACAAGCAAATAGAATTTGTACAGAACAAAAACCTGGGCTATGACAAGAACAATATTGTTTACTTCGATATTGATAAAAATATAGATGAAAATCTCGATTCATTTTTGGCTGAAACAAAAAATCTTAATGGCATTGAAAATGCAAGTAGTATCGGCACTAACATTGTTGGGGGAGTCAACACTTGGAACAATCTGCAATGGCCCGGAAAGGTGTCGGATGAAAAGGTAGTGTTTGAAATGCGTCCGGTAAACTATGACATGCTCGAAACATTGGGAATTAGTCTGAAAGAAGGAAGAAGTTTTTCAAAGGATTTTGGAGCTGAAGCTTCAAAGATTATTTTCAACCAAGCGGCCATTGACATAATGGGGCTGGAAGACCCTATCGGAAAGGAAGTTTCAATTCAGGGAACACGGTTGCAGATTGTTGGTGTAACAGAAAATTTCCACTTTGCATCCCTCCACGAACAAATAAAGCCACTGTTTTTCGTCCTGCAACCGAGTTGGACACACATGGTGATGGCCAAAATTGATCCGGGAAAGGAAAAAGCGACTTTAACCAATATACAAGGACTATATCAAAAATATAATCCGGGCTTACAATTGGATTACAGATTTTTGGATGATACATATGAAGCCCAGTACACTGCGGAACAAAGGGTTTCCACCTTATCAAAATACTTTGCGGGTTTGGCCATATTGATTTCTTGTTTGGGATTGTTTGGTCTGGCGAAATTCAATGCAGAAAGAAGAAAAAAGGAAATCAGTATAAGAAAGGTTCTTGGTCAAACCGCAACTCAAGTTACGGTCATGCTTTCGAGTGATTTTGTAAAACTTGTGCTGTTTTCGGTATTTCTTGCCCTTCCGTTCTCTTACCTATTGATCAACGATTGGCTTTCTGATTTTGCCTATAGAATTCCCTTGAATTTATGGTATTTCTTAGGTGCTGGATTTATAGCGTTGGTAATTGCTATTCTTACAGTAAGCACACAGGCCCTAAAAGCGGCCACTTCAAATCCTGCTAAAAATTTACGGACAGAATAAGAATAACTAAAAAACAATTTGTCATGCTAAAACAGCATTTAAAACTTTTCTTGAGAAACGTTGGAAGCAACAAGGGTACATTTCTGATTAATACCTTGGGACTGGGTGTTGGGATTGCTTCTTTTTTGGTGTTGGCACTCTATGTTTATAATGATGTCACCTATAATTATTTTAATACGAACTTGGCCAATATGTACCGCGTCCAGGAGATTTATAAGGACGGTGAGGGTACGACTACCAAAGGGTTGGTACTTCCAAAAATGATGGAAGAAATACCTGAAGTCGTAAACGGAACGCGGGTTTTTGATTGGGACGGTCATCGGTTGAGCCATGGCAATGTTGCCTTTCCTGAACATGTTTATTATGCTGATAAAGGATTTTTCTCCGTATTTAACTTTCCTTTTGTGGAAGGTGTGGCAACCCATGTTTTAGATGAAAAGTTCAGCGTTGTGATCAGTAAGCCCATAGCGGAAAAGTATTTTGGTACGGCTTCTGCTATCGGAAAGGAACTTCAAGTGGGTTTTTCGGATAATTATTTGACGGTCAGGGGTGTTGTGGATATACCTGAAAATTCATCGGTAAAATTTGATGTGATAGCTTCCTATGAAACCGGTGAAACCCTTTCCCCTTGGATGGTGGGAGTTCATGATTGGTACAATACGTTTTCTAATTCGTATGTAGTGCTTCAGGATAATACAACTCCTGATGACATTGACCAAAAATTGCAACGGATTGTAAAAGAAAATTTTCTCCCCGTCGGTGAAAGCACTATTAAACTAGGGTTACTGCCTTTTAAGGACTACCATGGCAAGGTAGAGTCCAACCAAACGTTAATCATAATTTTAGCCTTTATTGCCTTGGGAATTATAGGCATTGCAATAGTTAATTTCATCAATTTAACGGTTACAAATTCCTTGTCCCGTACCAAAGAGATAGGTATTAAAAAAGTACACGGGGCCACAAAAAAGCATGTAGTACAGCAAATTATGGTAGAATCCTTGGCGGTTGGTCTCATTGCTTTGGCTTTTGGATTATTGTTGATGAGTGGCCTATTGCTGCCTTCTTTTAACCAATTATTTGAAACAAATCTTTCAATTGGCTCGTATGACCCCATATTTCTAGGAGCATTATTATTGGGTATTTGGGCTATTGTGGGGCTTTTTTCAGGTTTAGTGCCCTCCTTTTTATGGTCACAAAGCAAACTGGTGGAAAACCTACATGGCAAAGTAACAGCCAAACAAAAACCCGGTTTTTCCCAATATGCTTCAATCGTGGTTCAGTTTGTCATTGCCATAATGCTGATTTCAGGCACCCTGATTATTCGAAAGCAGATTGACCACATGGTTCAAAAAGACCCAAAATTCGATGCTGAAAACACGATTGTGCTCCAAACGGATTATTGGCAATATCCTGATACGGAAGCGGCATCCCAAAAACTGAAAGTCTTGGCGCAGGAACTAGAAGCCAGTCCGTTGGTTTCCTCGGTAAGTTTTACAGGTAGCGTTCCTGGGGATTATGATGAAAATTACAATGTATTCTATTCTGAAGGCAAATCTGAACAGCCCAACATTTACTTAAGAAAATCCTATGTGGGCGAAAACTATTTTAAGACCATGGGTATTCCCGTTAACAGTGGTCAAGGATTTGAAAAGGATGGACTCTTGCTGGAAAACACCGTGGTGCTCAATAAAACCGCTATGCATAAATTAGGTTTTGATACAGCACAAGAACAGGTTTTAAGGGAAGGGAATGCAGATGGACAAGCCTACAGGATAATAGGGGTCATAGATGATTTTACGTATCAAGGGGTACAGAATGAAATACAGCCTTTGGCACATTTTTATGCTCAACAGGAGAATTACACAGATTGGGATTATTTGGCCATAAGGGCTCAGAAGGGGGCCTCCCTTCAAGTAATTGAATTGTTAAAGGCCAAGTGGCAATCCTTGCTTCCCGATGCCACCTTGACCCATTTTTTCGCTGACGAAAAACTCAATGCATATTATAAAGAATACGAACGGGTGAATACCTTGATAACCTGGTTTTCCTTATTGGCGGTACTTCTATCGTGTATAGGTCTCTTCGCCATAGCATCATTCACAATGGCTAAAAGGACCAAGGAAATTGGGATACGAAAAGTAAACGGGGCAAAGGTGTCCCAAATATTAAATTTATTGAATAGGGACTTTTTAAAATTGGTGCTCATTGCCTTTATTATTGCAGTGCCGTTCGCTTATTATGGAGCCCAAAAGTGGTTGGAAGGATTTGCCTATAAAACGGAAATTAGTTGGTGGGTCTTTGGCTTGGCCGGATTCGCAACACTCATCGTTGCCCTTGTTACGGTTAGTTGGCAAAGTTTAAAGGCGGCAAAGGCTAACCCTGTAAAAAGTTTGCGGACGGAATAGTGGCAGGCCCATCCCTTAAAACATAAATAGCTGGTTTATAGTATTTCAAACCGTTAACTAAGACCTGTTAACCGAACCCTGAACCGTGTTCAAATCGGCACATCCAGAGGCAAAACTTATGGGAGTTTCACACCACTAATTTAGGCATTTTTTTGATAAGCAACGAATTAAGGTTCAACGTATCTAATAGATAAATCAATTCTTTTTTACCATGAAAAATCTTGCCCTATTGCTTTCATTAACTTCTTTAATGATGAATCAGTCTTGTGATAGCACGGATGAAGAAATTGACCTTCAAGGTAACAACCTATTTGAACTCCAGTACATCAATGCGGGAATGTCGGGGGAAATCATCGAGAAGAAGGATTTGGAGTTTAACGAGTTCATTGAGTTTTCATCTGACAACCACTTTGTCAAAAGAAGGGTGTACCCGGACAGTACCAGCATTGCCAAAGGCGGTTATACTTTGATTCAATCAGAAGACTCGGAGTACTATGAATTTGATTATGAAGAAGAAAGTTATTTAATTCAAAATTGTGGAAGCTCACTTAAAGAGCATATCTCTATTTTGAACGACAAGGAAATATTTAATGGAGGTTACCTTCCATGTGATGGTCCAGGTTTTGGGTATAAACTTGTGAATTAAGGTCGAGGTCATTAACTTTTTCAAATTTGTTTGTTTATGCATTTTTTCAATTTGGGTGTTTTCCTCCCCCTTCCCAATCTCCAGTAATATGCCAGTTCTCATAATGATACAACCATAAACTTGTCCATGGGATTATGTAATCAGATAACAATTTTGTATCATTAAACTCTTGGTATTTTGGATAATATAAACAGAGTTCATTCATAGGGTAAACATGCGGTATTTTTTCATCTTTAAAATTCCTTTTCAAAATTGGATCTATAATATTTACCCTTGGACGCATTCCAATCTTATGCCGCAATTTAAATGTATAATCTATACTTCTAGCCGTTGGCTTTATCTTACCAGTGCAAAGAACTTGAGATTTACCCAACCTAACATCAAATTGTGGGTAAAATCTTTTTAATGCAACATACTGTTCTCCTAATGAATATTTTTTAAGACCAATCACTTCCAAAAAAGGTATTATCCTTAATTAGCTTTGTCTCGACCAATAAGGGTTCAGCCAAAATTCCTGTGGCAGTATTAATCCCAATCTCTTTAGCCTTTCTTGCTTTCTCAATAGCATTAACTTGAGATTTTTGACCACTTAAATAGGCTCCTTCCCCAAATAAGTTTTTCAGTATATGGGCTTCTTCCACAACACCATTATCTTTTTTGAGAATTTGCCATTGCTGATCAAGGTGGAATGCAAATCTTTTGAAATGCTCATACAATTCTGGCTCTTTGTCATCATCCCACTTTTCACTAAAATCTTCAATGGTATTCACTGGGTTCAAAATTTTTAAGCGACTATTATAAATTGAGCCTTCCAATTTATTCTTGATTTGACTGATAATATTATCAATAGTTTCAAATATTGAATCTTCACCTCCATAAAATTCACCAGAAATTGTTGTCAAAATAATACTGGATGTTGCCATTTTAGGGTTGTCTTTAAAATATTCGTCACGATACATTTTTATTAACTGTACAGCCCGTTGCAAAGGTTTCTTTTTTGCAAATTCTTCCATCGGCAAATCTGCCATGGCATAGGCCTTTTCAAGTAAAGTAACTTTCACCTGATTTGATTTGTCGATAAACCATTTTGCATATCCCCTAGGATTACTTGATGTCCAATCACCCAATTCACGATCTGGCACAACCAATTTATCATCATCATATCTAGATTCTTGACATCCTGGCAAAATATCCATATGAAAATCTCCAGCATAATTCAATCTGATACACCTATTTTTCAGCTCTACCTTTTCTTTATATCTATCACTATTCTGCAATACGCGTTTCAATTGATTGTAGATAAATTGGGGGGAGTATTTTTCCCAATCCATGACTATATGTACAACAATATCCAAGTCAAACTCATTCCCTTGAATCGGTTTAACAGTTGTTCCAATACGTACTGATCCTTGGGGGTAAATTTCAAAAACTGCATTTTTGAAAAATATATCGTCCTCATTGAGTAAGCTCTCGATAGCTCGATATGCAGATTCCATTCTTTCCTTACGGGTGTCATCCAACTGGATTTGTTCAGCTATCCGAGCTAACAAATCATCTAACTGTGTGTTCCTACTTTGTAATTGTATCATTCTTTACTCCATTTTAAATTTAAGACCCATTTAGTGTGCGCACCTATATTAAATTTCGTCTCGAGTTCTCCATCATCGTAACCCAATCTATCGATCATGTGGGCACTAGCCCATTTGAAATATTCTGTATCGCCCTTCGATAAAAGCTCCTCCAATTCTTTTTGTTGAGCTTCATTGGGTATTAATTCCAGAACATCATATTGCAAAACCTCCCAACAATTCCAACCTGTTTCAATTGGCGCTCTCTTAAGAGGGGTTCGAACAGATTTTAAAAATCGATAATTTACATAGGGAAAGTTAGTTCTTGAAAGTACTGATACCTGCGTTTTCCCCCCCAACAATTCCTCATAAAATTCCCTCCAATGAGATATTTCTCGATCTTTTTCACTACTGAACCAATCCAAAAACCGGATTGCATTTTTGGCTGGGATAAAAATTGCCAAATCATCTTTTTTAAGTCCTGCGGTTTTCATTTTCAAATCATCTCTTGCTCCCATTTCCTTCAAGATGGCTTGAGTTTCAGGCAATCTTTTATACTTCCCACCAACATGCTGATACCAATTCCAATTTGAATTGGCATTCTGAACCAATAAATACTTATCGTTGACTTTTATTTTATACTGGTAGGACATAGAAAACCTTATATATTTCCCAAAAAGGCCTAACCAATATGCGTGGAGTGTCAAGTTTAATCGATTCCAGTTCTTATAAAAAAAATCAAAACCATCAATAAGTAATACTGTTATGAGCAATATTAATCCCCCACCAACAAATTCAGATTGAAGCGATTCTCCAATGTTATTACCGATTATGATAAGCACAAATGCCAATAAAATTTTTAGGACAAATCGCATCATCTAATCTCAGATTTATCCTTTTGGTGGAAAATTGTCATTACCAAAACTATCCTTTTGTCTAATCTGACCTTTTGTGTTATGAACTAAAAGCTCTGATTTTTGATTAATTGCAATATCTCGTGCCACCTTGATTGCTTCCTTTTGAGTTGAAGTGACTTTGGTAGCTTTTTGATTTCCAGCTCCCTTGACCGCCCAACCATCACTGTGCGGGACAACATGTTGATTCTTTTTCATATTTATAATTATTAGATTTTTATTACGTTTTCTACAATACCTTGAATCTTAAAATCATTTGTCAACACGATGGGTTGATGAGTTGGGTTACTAGACTTTGGTTTTAAGGCAATCATACTTCCCAAATGATGAAACTCCTTTATAGTAGCTTCATCGTCAATGAGAGCAACTACCCGATCTCCATTTCTTGCTGTCTGTACCTGTCTTATCAACACAAGATCTCCATCATCGATATCAGCTAAATTCATCGAATCACCAGATGCTCTTAGAATGAAATAGTTTTCATCCTTTTTGATAAGCTTAGTAGAAACAGGAATTTCTGCTTCAACATTTTCCTCAGCAAAAAGAGGATGACCACAAGCAACATTTCCCAAAACAGGAATGTTAGTAGTAAGTTCCATTGATTCCTCGTTTTCACTTTTCCTAACCAGTTCTGGGATATTGAAAAAAACCAGACCAAACCCACCAATGCAATGTTGGAACTGCTCTTTCAGGAGAATCCAAAAGAGGAAGAAGCACAAGAAGAATTATTTGAATTTGAACAACAGGAATTGATTACAGAAAATGAGGAACTGAATCATTATCGAAATCGGTACGAAGAAGTTCAACAACAATTCCATTCCGTAAAATATGATTTAGAAAAAATCATTGATAAGACCACTTATGTTAAAAGCAGTTTTGGAGGTGGCTATTTAAAACTGGATTTAAGCAAAGATGAATTTGAAAACATTAAACAAAAATTATAATGTATATCACAGTAACCAAACAGACATTAGATGGCAATTATGCACAGAGCGTTTCCGATTTTGTCGCTTATCTCGAAAAAGAAAACGATGACAAATCCATTGATGAAATGGAACATTTTTTCAATCAGTATGGCGAAGAAATATCAGGTAAGGAAGTCATTAAAGAAATTGACGGAAATACGGCTAAACTCAAAAAGACCGAACCAAAGTTTTATTCCATTACAGTCAATCCGAGTGCTTATGAATTGAAGCGATTGCAAAATCATTCCGAGGAACTGAAAAAGTACACCCGAGAATTGATGAAAGAGTACGCTAAATCTTTTAATCGGGAAATAAACGGACGAGCTGTTACTGTAGATGACATTATATACTATGCCAAAATTGAGCATCAGCGTACGTATAAGGGAACGGATAGGAAAATTCAGGAGAACCAACCTTATGCCACCAAGATACTTCAAATTAAGAACGATATCCGGAAAATTAAAAGTGGCGAATTAGAAGGCAACATCAAAAAATTACAGCAAACGATGTCCCGATTGGAAAAAGAAGCACCACATCAACAAGATGGAAAACGCATTGTTAGAGGGATGCCTAAAGAAGGCTCTCAAAGCCATATCCATATTATTGTGAGCAGAAAGGATATGTCCAATAAATACAGTTTGTCCCCTGGTAGCAAGTACAAAGCTTCGGAAACCGTTTTTAATGGCAAACCTGTAAAACGTGGTTTTGATAGGGACAAATTCTTTAAGGCTTCTGAAAAAACGTTTGACACTCTATTTCAATACAAACGAAACTATGTTGAAACTTATAAGGCACGTAAAACATTCCTGAAAAATCCAAAGTTGTATTTCTCAATTCTTTCGGGATTGCCAACCAATGAAAAGGCAACTGCCTATAAAATACTTGCCAAATCTGGTGTACCCATAATGAATATTCCAACAAACAAAGTACAGTTGGCATTAAAGATAATCAACAAGTTTAAAAAAGGGATTGACCGAGCAATACAGTCGGGTTCTATTGGGATATGAGTATGTCAATACCACATATCATCCTTTTTATTGTTGTTCCGGTATTGTTTGTCAGTACAGTTTTATATGTGTTTCTTCATCAAGAAGAGCCCAAAAACGGAGATAAGAAATATCAGGTACGCTTTAAACTTCGTCGTGGAAAATTTCAAATCGAAAATATCAAGCGAGGTGCATCGATTATTGGCTCTGCGGGAAGCGGTAAAACAGAAAGTGTTATCTATAATTTTTTACAGCATTTTAGTACCCATCAATTTTGTGGTATCATACACGATTACAAGGATTTTGAACTTACCGAAATTGCCTACCCATTATTTAAAGAAAAGGATATTAAATTCTATACCATAGCTTTTGACCAAATCCATTATTGTGTAAACCCAATTACCCCAAGATATTTGCCCAATGAGGAAAGTGTGAATGAATTATCCAAGGTACTCATTGAAAATCTTTTGGAGTTCAACGAATCCAGTACAAACAGTACCACAAAATTCTTCAGTGATGCTGTTGAAGGTTTGATGGGTGGAATGATTTGGAAACTAAAAACGTCCTATCCTCAATATTGCACCCTGCCCCATTTGATTGCTATTTTTCAATCGATGACTACCAAACAGTTGGTTACTTTTGTGAGCTCAAATATCACTTCCCGAAGTATGGCAAGTGCTTTTATCAACGGAATGGATTCTGACAAACAAACGGCAGGTGTGAAAAGCACATTGGCCAATGCCTTTAAAAAGATAGGTTCACAACAGTTGTTTATGGCTTTGTCAAAAGATGAAGTACCATTGAATATCAACAGCAAGGACAATCCTGCTGTTATCTGCATCGTGAACCATCCCAAATATGAATCAGCTTACTCGCCTATCATCGCTGCAATTATGCACACAGTCATCAAGCAAATGAGCGTGAGAGGTCAACAGTCGTCATTTTTAATGATGGAAGAAGCCCCAACCATAAAGCTGCTTAATATGCACCGCATTCCCGCAACTTTAAGAAGCTATGATATTGCCACAATTTACGTGATGCAGGATAAAATTCAGAATGATATGCTATATGGAGACAAAGCGAGTAAGGCTATTTTGAGCAATCTTTCCTATCAGTTTTTCGGCAAAGTTAATGACCCAGATACTGCAAAATATTATGAGCGTTTCTTTGAGATTGTTCGTAAGGAAACCACAAGTATAAATCGTGGACACAATCTAAATTTTGATACGAGAATTACCACAGGCGAAAAAGAAGTTTCTAAACGTAGAGCAGATGTTTTTTTCCGTTTGAAACAAGGCGAGTTTATAACTTTTGCTGATGGCAAAGATAAAAGAGTTCAATTTAAACTACAAACGATTAAAAGAGAAATACCAAATCCTCATCAACATTTTACAACCGATGAATTAAAGCTCAATTTTGAACGGATTTATAGAGAGGCAAAATCTATATTTAAGGTTAACTAAAATTAGTAAATAAAGAACAACCATAGTTTTTGCACAACCTGTGCATCGATTAATTTGTATCTTTGTCAAACTTTATGAAAATATTCTTTTCCATATCAATGTCTATTTTATTCTTTTTTCAGGGAATCAGCATTGATATGGACTTTTGTGGGCCAATTAAAGAAATTTCAAGCATTATTACCCATTATCAAGACCATAAAGTTTATGGAGACTCTTTCCTTGAATACGTAGTCGAAGATTACATTGACAATGGTGCAAAAAATGAAGGGCATCATCATAACCCTGATAAGGAGAATACACCAATCCATTCCCATCAGCAATGTTGTCACCCTTTAGTGTTAATGATTGAGAACAACAATTTGGCTTTAATTAATCAATTAAAGTTTGAAGGAAAAAAACAGGTTAACTTACATAAAGTAAACTTCTCTTCCAGATATTTGGAATCGCTTTTCCAACCCCCTAAAGTATAATTCAGTTTTTTTTAAGGATAGCTATATCCTAACGTGATGCTTCTCAAGATAGGCATTGCTATATAAATGCGTTGCACCTATTCGCATCGTAAGTTTTAAACTGAATTAATACTTTTTCTATGATTAACAAAATCATTTCATTTTCCATTAATAATAAATTTATTATTGGCTTATTTATAGTGGCACTTGTTGGTACGGGCATTTGGTCTATGGCCACTATAAACTTGGGTTCTGTACCCGATATAACAAACAACCAAGTACAGGTAATAACCGTGGCCCCAAACTTGGGGACAGAAGATATAGAACAATTTGTTACCTATCCCGTAGAATTGGCAATGGCCAATCTTCCTGACGTCATCGAGCTGCGTTCAGTATCCCGTTTTGGGCTGTCCGTGGTTACCATTGTTTTTAAGGACGAGGCAGGCACTTATCTGCCACGGCAATTGGTACAGGAGAAATTAACCGAAGTTGCCGGAGAAATCCCCGAAGGTTTTGGCACACCTTTTATGGCTCCCATAACAACAGGTCTGGGCGAAATTTTTCAATATACCTTAAAAGTAAAAGAAGGCTATGAAGACAAATATGATGCAATGGAGCTTCGCACCATCCAAGATTGGATTGTAAAACGCCAAATGGCTTTAGTGCCAGGCGTAGTCGAGGTCAATGCCTTTGGAGGTTATGTAAAACAATACGAAGTTGCCATTAATCCTGATAAACTAAAAAGTTTTGGCATTACAATGAATCAGGTATTTGAAGCTCTTAAAGTGAACAATGCCAATACCGGTGGTGCTTACATTGAAAAAAACCACCAAGCCAATTTTATCCGTGGCGAAGGGCTGGCTCGAAGTATCGCCGATTTGGAAAACACGGTTGTGACCACTCAAAATGGAAGCCCTGTCTTGGTAAGGGACGTTGCCGAAAAAGTGGGCTACGGAAACCAAGTGCGTTATGGTGCATTTACCCAAGACGGTCACGAATCTGTAGGCGGACAGATTTTGATGCTTAAAGGCGAAAGCCCTGGTACTGTGATAGAAAATGTACAAAACCGTATTGATGAAATACAAAAATCCTTGCCGGAAGGTGTTTATATAGCACCGTTTTTAAGTCGAAGTGAATTGATAGGAAGAACCACAAGTACAGTCGAGAAAAACCTTATTGAAGGTTCGCTGATTGTGATTTTTGTTTTGGTGCTATTGTTGGGAAGCTTCCGTGGTGGTTTGATTACAGCTTCGGTAATCCCATTATCACTGCTCTTCGCATTTATTTTGATGAAACAATTTGGGGTGTGGGCAAATTTAATGTCCTTGGGTGCAATCGACTTTGGAATCATCGTGGATGGTGCGGTAATCATTGTTGAAGGAATGGTTTTTCATATCCATCAACGGATGAAAAAAACCACAACTGCCATAGGTCAGCCCGAAATGGATGAAATAGCCTACGAATCGGCAAGTACGATGATGAATTCGGCATTTTTCGGACAATTGATTATCCTTATTGTATTTACACCGATTCTCTTTTTGACTGGTGTGGAAGGAAAAATGTTCCGTCCAATGGCTTTTACCTTTGGATTTGCCGTTTTAGGAGCGATTATCCTTTGTCTTACTTACGTCCCAATGATTTCGTCGATGTTCTTGAAACCAGCAAAGAACCAAAACGGTTGGTTTGCCAAGTTTGAAAATAAAATTGATAGGTTCAGTGATAAAATAATGTCTGGGCTAAATAGAGGATATGTACCGTTGCTCAATTTTGCACTTCGTTTTCGGGCTGGTGTCGTTATAGGCGCAGTTACCCTACTATTAATCGCAGGATTTATCTTCAGCAACATGGGCGGCGAATTTATCCCAAAATTTGATGAGGGCGATATTGCGTTTCAAGCGTTGATAAAACCAGGTAGCAGTCTTACCGAGTCCATCGAGGCTTCAAAAAAACTTCAAAATTTAATCAATGAATTTCCAGAAGTAAAAACAGTAATTTCAAGAATTGGGGTTGCCGAAATCCCAACCGACCCAATGCCTATGGACATTGCGGATAGTTATATCATTCTTGAAAAAGATAAGAGCAAATGGACTTCAGCAGACAGCAAAGAAGAACTTATCGAAAAAATACAGGAAAAAATTTCAGTTGTTCCAGGCGTAAATTTCGTGTTTACCCAACCTGTAGAACTTCGTTTTAATGAATTATTGACGGGTGTCCGAGAAGATGTTGCCATTAAACTATATGGGGAAGATTTGGGCGTTTTGGCAGACAAGGTACAGGAAATCGCTGCGGTCATTAGAACTGTACCCGGAGCGGCTGACCTCAATGTGGAAGCTACAAGTGGCTTACCTCAAATGACGGTGGAATACAATCGCGCAAAAATGGCACAATACGGTGTAACCGTGGATAAATTGAATGATTATGTAAGTGCCGCCTTTGCAGGAGAAGAGGCAGGTGTAATTTTTGAAGGCGAAAAACGGTTCGATGTGGTTATCCGATTGGCAAAGGAATTTAGACAAGACATCAACAACCTTAAAAATCTTTATATCGATTTGCCAAATGGAGCGCAAGTACCATTAAAGGAAGTGGCGGAAATCAGTTATAAACCCGGACCAATGCAAATTTCAAGGGACAACACGTCTCGTCGTATTTCGGTAGGTGTCAATGTCCGTGGACGCGATGTAAAATCGATGGTCGAGGAAATACAGCAAAAATTGGAAACACAAGTAAAATTGCCACCTGGTTATTTTGTAACCTATGGAGGTTCGTTCGAAAACCTACAACGTGCTTCTGACCGATTGATGATTGTAGTGCCTATTGCACTTTTCTTAATATTCATATTGCTTTATTTTGCCTTGAGTTCGTTCTCACAATCGGTAATGATTTATATGGCAGTGCCTTTGGCGGCCATTGGTGGCGTATTTGCTTTGTGGGTTCGTGGAATGCCATTTAGTATTTCCGCAGGCGTTGGTTTTATCGTGCTCTTTGGAGTTGCGGTTTTAAACGGATTGGTACTGATAAACAAATTCAATGAACTAAAAGAAAGTGGAATGACAGACTTAAAAAAACGAATATACGAAGCAACGCACGAACGCTTACGTCCAATTTTGCTGACGGCAACCGCGGCCATTATGGGCTTTATCCCTATGGCGGTTTCTACCTCTGGTGGTGCGGAAGTGCAAAGGCCTTTGGCAACAGTGGTTATCGGTGGTTTGATTACCGCAACGTTTTTGACGCTTGTGGTCCTTCCCGTATTATACTATTGGCTGGAATCCCGAAAAGAAAAGAAGGACAATGGTGGAGATGTAAGCTATATTAAAACATCACCCAGTATCGTAACCGTATTATTGATGGTTGGAGGTTTGATGGCTTCCGGGACTTCATTTGCCCAAGACACCAATCAAGATGGTACAATTCCAAAGACATTGACCGTTGATGAGGCAATTGCTATGGCTAAACAGAATTATCCATCACTTAAAGAGAGCCAAGCTTTTATTGAACGGGAAAAGGCACTAAAGGGAACGAGTTTTGACCTTGGTAGCACTCAAGTTTTCACTGGCAAAGAAGAATATGGAAATAATCTTCCTGGAGTGCAGACAACCGTTGGTGTGCAACAGGGCAACATTGATTTGCTTTCCGGGTTTTCAAAATCGAAGTTTTACAAAGAGCGTATTGCCTTGGGAGAAAAGTTTTATGTGGCCAGTGAACAACAATTGGTGCGTAATGTGATGCAGGCGTATGACCAAATTAATTATTACAAGGCACAGTTGCGTTTTGCAGACCAATTGGACAGTATTTATGCCAATTTTAGAACCGCTGCCCAACTTCGGTATGATACGGGAGAAACAGGTAAATTGGAATTTATTTCAGCCTCTTCCGAATTTCAACAGATTCAAGTATTAAGGCAACAGGCCTTTGATGATATTGAAATTGCCAAACGTGCCTTAAAACAGTATTTGGGAACGGATGAATCCATTGAAACGATTAGTGAACCATACAAAACATTGGATTTTATGGCGACATTGGATTCCACTTCGGTGGCCAATAACCCAATGTTGCAATATGCGTTGCAAAATGCCGAAGTAAGCAAGGCAAACGTAGGTGTTGAGAAATCACAATTCCTGCCGAAATTCAGCTTATCGTATGGCAGACAGGTTGTGGATGAAGTGTCAGGCTTCAACACCTATCAGGCAGGTATTAGCATTCCGTTATGGTTTTTTCCCCAGAAGTCAAGGGTAAAGGCGGCCAAGGCAGACGCAATGGTAGCAGAGAATCAATATTTGGAACAAAAGGCGGTCACGGAAAGTCGTGTGTCGCAATTGACTAAATCCCTTGAAAAAACAAAGAAGATTTTGCAATATTACGAAGAAGGCGCACTACTCTTGGCAGAAGAACAAATTACCACCGCGCAATTGGCATCTAAAGAAGGCGAAATAGATTACGTCAATTACATCACGATTCTCAACAGTGCCATCCGTATTAAACAAAACCATTTACAATACATCAATCAGTTTAACCAGCAGACCATTGATATGCAATATCAATTGGGCAATTTATAACCTTAAAAAAAGAGAAATGAAGAATATACTATTAGTAAGTACCGTATTATTTACACTTATGTTTATGAGTTGTAATGATGCCCCAAAATCTGAACTTGGCCACAACGAAGCCGAAGGCGTATCAAAAACCAATGAAGCTGGAGAAGATGCACACGGCGAGGAAGGTCACAATGAAGGAGAAGAAGAAGGTCACAGCGAGGAAGAGGGCGTTGTGGAACTCACAAAGCAACAGGCCGAAACCATTGGTTTGGAAATGAAACCTCTGGAGGAACGCAATTTAGGGAACAACATTAAGGTAACAGGAACTCTGGAACTTTTCCCACAGGACAAGGCGAACATAAGCCCTTTTGTTGGTGGAAATGTGAGTTCCATAAAGGTAATACCCGGAGATAACGTAAAGAAAGGTCAGGTGCTGGCATATATAGAACACCCGGATATCATTGCAATGCAACAGGACTATCAGGAAAAAAATGACGAACTGGTCTTTTTGAAACAGGATTTTGAACGCAAGCAGACCCTTTACGATAAAGGTGTGTCTTCGGGAAAGGAATTTCAGATGGCACAGTCAAAATTTCGTTCCACAACATCCAGTGTCAATGGTTTAAGGGCTCAATTGAGGTTGTTGGGGATTAATCCGGAAAAAGTGGCGGAAGGCCAAATATATTCCGCAGTTCCCATTACCACGCCCATAAGTGGTTACGTGGACGAAGTAATGATAAGTTTGGGAGATTATGTTGGTACACAATCCAAAATGTTCTCGATAAGTGATAATTCAAAAATTTATGTCAACTTCAAAGTCTATGAAAAGGACATAAAGCAAATCCAGAAAGGACAACAGATATATTTTTCCACGGCCTCTCACCCAGATGAACTGCTTAAGGCCACCGTTCGGTCTATAGGTAAAACCTTCAATACCGACCCAAAAGCTATAGAAGTTCTTGCCGATATAGAAAACAAGGATAAAAACCTTTTGCCAGGTATGTATGTGGAAGGGCGCATAGTGCAGGGCGAGAAAAAGGGTTTCGCCGTTCCGGAAGCCGCCATTATAAAGGAAGGCGAGCAATCCTTCATTTTCATATTGGATGAAGATGAGGAAATGGAAGTAGGCAAAATGAAATTCAAAATGATACCCGTAACGGTTGGTATTACTGATTTAGGCTTTGTTGAAGTCAATCTGCCTGCCGAAGTTTCAAAGGATGCCAAAGTTGTCATAAACGGAGCTTATAACCTGTCTTCCGAGATGGTTAAAGGCGAACTGGAACACGGACATTAATTCAATAATAATCAAAGATTTTGATTCCGAGTTTGTTTATCGTCTTAATTAGTTAGTTAAAAATTAGAAAACAGGCTCGGTTCAAAATCGATTAAAAATTTAAAAAATTCATAATATGAAGGAAATAAAAGCATTTATAAAACCGAACCGAATCCAAAGAGTCATTGAAGCACTTTCTGACAATGGATTTGAAAGTATGACCCTTTCAAATGGAGAAGGCACAGGAGCATTTAAGGCAAAAGGCGCAAGACCGTCGTTGGATTTTCGTATTACCGATAGTCCTGTAGTTAAGCTGGAATTGGTCTGTCAAAATGAGGAAGCCCAAGCTGCCATTGAAATAATTTTAAAAAATGGCAAAACGGAAGAACCTGGAGATGGTATTATCTATATAGCAAATATTGAGGATGCCTTTCAAATTAAAACTGGAGAATCCTTAAAACGGTACGACCTATAAAACACTTTGTTGTAAATGGAAAAATTAGTTCAACTTCTGGAAAGCAAAGGGATACGACCTACGGCTATGCGCTTGATGACTTATAAACGTTTGGCGGAATTAGAGGCGACCATAAGTCTTGGCGACTTGGAAAAGGATTTTAAGGTCAGTGAAAGAAGCACCCTATTTAGGACTATGAAAACATTTGAAGAAAAAGGTATTGTGCATCAAATTGAGGATGGTACGGGAATTATAAAATACGCCCTTTGCGAAGAAAATTGTGAATGCGAGGTCGGCAACGACCTTCATTTGCACTTTCATTGCAACAATTGTAATGAAACAGTCTGTTTAACAGAGCATAAAATCCCTCACATCAACTTGCCTGATGGCTATATCACGAAGGACATTAACTTGGTGGTAAAGGGTATCTGCGAAAAATGCAGTGGCAATTTGGATTAAACCTTTGGTTTTTAAATTCAATTATCATTTATAAATAATTAGCAATGATAACAATCTATAAAAAAGAAGCTACGGTATATATGGTAGCAGAAAACAAGCTGGATGCCAAGGATTATGAAAACTTGATACCGGTCTTAACAGAACACATAAATGCATATCAGGAAGTTTTCTGGTACATTGAAATGCAAAATTTTGAAGGCTGGACGGTAAGTGCCTATTGGAAGGGCATTGAATTAAACCTTCCGAATGAAAAGCATTTAAAGCGTGTTGCTTTGGTGGGTAGCGTTAAATGGCAAGAGCAATTTACCGAGGTATTGCTTCCTTTTTCAGAAGCCCATATAAAATTTTATAAGACCGAAGAAAAAGACGATGCCAAAGAGTGGATAAAATAAAAATAAAAAATGGAAAAACTACAACTAAAAATACCGGTCATCCTTCCGCAAGTTCCTAACGAAAAAGATTCTTGTGTTGAAAGGCTTATTCAAAAACTACAAGCTAAAGAGGGCATCGAAAAAGTGCACATTGCCGATGCAAACGGAGCTGATGTGCCACAGCTCTGTTTTCATTATGACCCAGATATCATTTCCATTGACCGCATTCAATCCCTCGCCGAAAGTACTGGTGCCAAGATTACCGAAAAATACGGGCATTTGCTCATTGAAGTTAAAGGAATTAGACACACAAGACAGGCTCGTTCCATAGAGAAAAGCCTTTTGGCAATCAATGGAGTTTTGGAAGCTTCCGTTTCAGGCTCTGGAATGGTACGACTTGAATTTGATAAAAAGCAAACAAATTTTGATGAAATAAGTAAACAAATTGAAAAAGAAGACCTTCAGATTCAAAGAAGTGCTTCAAACGAAAATGATTACACCAAAGCATCCAAAAAACAGGAGCGTTCAAAGAAGGAAGAGACTAAAGAGCAAACTTCCACAGAGGGACACGAGCACAAAGAAGGCGAGACCCACGAGGAAGGAGAAGAGCACGCCCACGGTGGTATTTTCGGTAAAAATACGGAGCTCATTTTTTCCATTATCTGTGGGGCACTTCTCGGAATAGGTTTCGGCCTTTCCTATGTGGAATCCATCCCAGATTGGGTCAGTCTTACTTTATACATTGGCGCTTACTTTTTCGGTGGTTTCTTTACGGCCAAGGAAGCAGTACAGACCGTTGCCAAAGGCGGTTTTGAAATTGACTTCTTAATGCTGGTTGCCGCCATTGGTGCAGCCATTCTGGGAGAATGGGCAGAAGGTGCATTGTTATTGTTCCTGTTTAGTTTGGGGCACGCCCTTGAACATTATGCAATGGAAAAGGCCCGAAAATCTATCGCAGCACTGGCAGATTTGGCACCAAAAACAGCCTTGCTGAAAAAAGATGACAAGACAGAAGAAGTCGGTATTGAAAAATTAATTATAGGCGATATCATTGTGGTCAAGCCCAACAGTAAAATATCTGCCGATGGTGTTGTGGTCAAAGGAAAAAGTAGTGTCAACCAAGCCCCTATTACCGGGGAAAGTGTACCGGTGGACAAAGTTCCCGTGGAGGATACTGCCAAGGACTATTCAGAGGATGATGAAATCAAAGACGAAAACCGCGTATTTTCTGGAACTATTAATGGCAACAACACCCTTGAAATAAAGGTAATCAAAGAAGCAAAGGACTCTACGCTGTCCCGATTGGTAAAATTGGTCAACGAGGCACAGACCCAAAAATCGCCCACCCAGTTGCTTACCGATAAATTTGAAAGATATTTTGTGCCTTCCGTACTGGTATTGGTCGTGCTACTGCTCTTCGCTTTCTTGGTCATCGATGAACCCTTTAGCGATAGTTTTTACCGTGCAATGGCAGTATTGGTAGCCGCCAGTCCCTGTGCACTCGCCATTTCAACACCAAGTGCGGTATTAAGCGGTGTGGCACGGGCAGCACGGGGCGGTGTTCTTATCAAAGGTGGGCGACCGCTTGAGGATTTAGGGGTCATTACCGCTTTGGCTTTTGATAAAACGGGCACGCTTACCGAAGGCAAGCCCAAACTTACCGAAGTAGTACCACTGGGGAATATTGAAGAAAATGAACTGTTAAAGATAGCCGTTGCCGTTGAAAACTTGAGCGACCACCCTTTGGCCAAAGCCGTCGTAAGGGATGGGAAAGAGCGTCTGAAAGGTACTGATATTACCGATGCGTCAGATTTGGAAGCGGTTCTCGGAAAAGGTATCAAAGCTTCTTTGGGCAAGGATAAAATCTATATTGGAAACCTTGACTTGTACGAAGACCTCGATGAAGCAAAACCATCCGAAGTTATATCGAATAAAGTAAAAGAACTTGAAGGTGGTGGAAATACCACAATGCTCATAAGAAGGAACAAAGAATATATAGGTATCATCGCCCTGATGGATACCCCACGGGAAGCGGCCAAGGAAACCCTTAAAAAATTAAAGGAAATCGGTATTAAGCGGATGATAATGCTAACTGGCGATAATCAAAAGGTTGCCGATGCCGTTGCTAAAGAAATTGGGTTGACCGATGCCTGGGGAAGCCTGTTGCCAGAGGAAAAGGTAGATGCCATTAAAAAATTAAAAGAACAGGAATCCAAAGTCGCAATGGTAGGCGACGGTGTGAACGATGCCCCTGCAATGGCAAACAGCACCGTAGGTATCGCAATGGGTGCAGCGGGCAGTGATGTGGCATTGGAAACAGCTGACATTGCCCTAATGGCCGATAAACTGGAAACCCTGCCCTTTGCCATAGGTTTGAGCAGGAAGGCAAAGACCATTATCAAGCAAAACCTTTGGGTCAGCCTCGGTATTGTGGCATTGCTTATCCCCTCAACCATTTTTGGGCTTGCCAATATCGGTATTGCGGTCGTCATCCACGAAGGCTCAACATTACTTGTGGTATTCAATGCCTTAAGGCTTTTGGCTTATAAAAAATAAATTTAATAAAAAGGGTTGCTTTTGAATCAAGGTTAAAATGACCAAAACGGAAAAAATATTATCAAATCACGGTATTCGCCCTACCCAAATGAGGTCGAAGATATACAAGTTCCTAAAAAGGAAACAAAGTGCCGTGTCCTTTTCCGATTTGAAAAAGGCCTTTGTTCAAAAGAGCGAAACCAATAAAACAGCAAACAGAACGACCTTTTATCGCAATCTCAAGATTTTTGAGGATAAAGGGTTGATTCATCAGATTAATGATGGGGTCGGAGTGGCAAAATATGCGATTTCTGATGAAAATGCCAAAGCTAAATATGGTATAGATTTACATATGCACTTTCATTGTGTGGTTTGTACGAAAACCATCTGTTTACCGAATAAAATATCGGAAGAGAGCTTGCCAAACGATTATGAAATAAACAATGTGAACCTTGTATTGAAAGGAGTATGTGAAAAATGCAGGAAAAAACAATAAGGATGAAAAAGCTTCAGCAATTGACCAAGGAAATTAACGAATTAACTTTGAGAATTGAACAGGACTATCCTGAACTATACCAATATCTCGATGAAAACCCTATTACCATTCCTGATTGCGAAACACCCGAGATTTCGGTCAACTCGTTCGTGGACTATTTGGATAACCTGAAGTCACTCTTGGAAAGGTATATAGAGTCGCATAAACAAATGAAGCACTTGAGGACAATTAATTCAGTAGTATATAAATGAACAAGAGCACTTTTAAAATCAGTAAAATGGACTGCCCTTCAGAAGAGCAGATGATTCGGATGAAGTTGGAGTCTTATGCCGAAGTAAAATATTTGGACTTTGATATTCCCAACAGAAAATTGGAAGTATATCACGTGGACGATATCAAGGCGATACAAATGTCTATAGCGAGCTTAAAACTTGGGGATTCCTTTGAGGGAACCACAGAAGCCGAACCACCCGTAATGGAAGACCAATCCAAACAAAAAAGAATCCTTTGGTGGGTCTTGGGCATCAACTTTGGCTTTTTCGTTATCGAAATGACCACTGGTTGGATATCTGGCTCAATGGGACTTATAGCAGATTCGTTGGATATGCTGGCAGATTCCATCGTATATGCGCTAAGCCTATTCGCGGTAGGCGGTGCCATTTCCAGAAAAAAGAAGGTCGCAAAATTCAGCGGATACTTTCAGATGGCATTGGCAACACTTGGGTTTGTAGAGGTTTTGCGAAGGTTTTTCAGCGATACCGAAACACCTTTGTTCCAATGGATGATTATCGTTTCGATTTTCGCATTGGTAGGTAATTTGATATCGCTCTGGCTTATCAACAAAACCAAGAGCAAAGAAGCCCATATGCAGGCAAGTGCCATTTTTACGTCCAATGATATCATTGTTAACGGTGGTGTTATAGCAGCAGGGATACTGGTTTATTTTCTGAATAGTAAATGGCCCGATTTAGTAATTGGCGGCATCGTTTTCACGTTTGTGATGCGTGGTGCAATAAGAATTTTAAAATTGTCGAAGTAGCTTAGATTGCAGAAGATGAATTGGAAATAGTATAAAAGAATGTCTCAAAATAGAAGAAATAGAAGAAAGAAAAAAAATCGGAAATCATCGAATACCGATCAAGTACCACATCAATTTATCTTCTTTCAGAAGTAACGGTTTCACTTTATGCATTTTGGGCTTATTCCCAAACCTCCCGTATTCAACTTCGATGATTTTTTTGGCTGAAATGGCCTTTAACAGATCTATTATAAATTCTATTCCTGCGATAGGGGGATGTATTTCTGGTTCAAGTAAGTTTTTTAATCGAAACAGTTCTTTTCTTTCATGAGATATGTTCGAGCTGTCGATTACTTTTTTCATCGCCTGTGATATATCTTTAAAAATAGGGTAATCCCTATATTGATTGATTGTTTTCACATAAAATAATAGTGCGTCAATTTCACCATCCTTCAATTCTAGTGTAGCAAAAATCTCTTTCGGAATACCTGTACTAAACCATTTTTTCACTTTTTCGTCCTTTTCAATCCCAAGACTTCTTCCAAAAATTGTATGATCATCTCTCAAATCTTCAAGGTCTTTTTGAATGGTTCTATAAGCAACCTCAATTCCACTATTTAAACAGGCCTCATGAATATATTTAGAAGAAAAACTACCCTCTCGGCTTAAAATTTTCAGAATAATTCTGTATCTCTTCAGTGCTTTCTGATTATCTGGCATTATTTGATGATTTCTCTAAAATGTTCATAAAGCATTACCATGGCTAAAGTATCCAATTCACAATACTTTAATAGAGCAGATGTTATTTCATCAACTTCGGCCTTGGTCATATCAGTATATTGCAGTTTCCCATAGGCTGTCAAAGCTGCACCGCCATCGTTGATTTCCTCTATCTCTGAGATTGATTTTTCAATTTCTTCTTCAGTCCAATTATCGAATACAGGTGGTAAACCTTTGTAGGGGTTGATTATTTTTTCTTGGTTCTTCCGCAACCAAATAAATTCATCAGGAAAATTTTTGGAGGTTAATGAAATTTGCTGAATAGGTTTTGAATACTTTTCTTGTAAAAAGCCACTATTATTCAGGGCTGCTGGCAACAAATCTTTTAAAGAATTTGAACCTTTTGTTAATGGGTTGAAATAGAAGTTTTTTGCCACAACCCAAAGATCTACCATATCCCTATCTCCGCTCCATTTTTTAGCACTATTTCCAGTGGAATGCGAAATACTCTCAATAAATTCAATCAAAGGAATTTTGTCCTTTTCATCTGACTCCAATAATTGAGAATGGATAGCATTTAAAATGGTGTTTTCGTGATTATGGAATCTAAAAATGGTTCCATAATCGTTTTCTAGTGCTTTTTTTAATTCCCGTATAAAATCAAAATTTGGAAAGTATGCTGCTTGATTACAAATGAATTCGGTGGCATGCTCAATTTTCCCATCTTCATAGTATTTATGATGAGAAAATTGGAAAGCAATCTGTTCATAGGGTTTCCTTCCTTTAGAAAAAGGTAAAGCTGCTGTACATGTCTCAAAGTCTATGAAATGTAATGGAAATATCCATTTATCCACTTCCTCTTTAAGTCCGTGTTTGTCTACATAAATAGTTGAATCATCACTAATTGCTTTTTCAATTTGGATCCAAGCCCTTTCACTATCGGATAATTTTCCCACCCCTTCCTTTAACCCTATCGATTCCTGACTTAATTTTTCCCCAAAAATCAATTCGCTTTGAAATAATTTGATGGATTTGGTCCAGTGGATACCCCGAATATCGAATAAGTTAAGTTTGCTAAAGTCGCCTTCCTTCCAATTATGTTGTTTTACAAAACATTCCTTAAAACCCGACAATAGGCCACTGTCCACATCCGCCTTAAACTCACACTTGTTACAAGTCATGTATGAAGTTGGAAAATTCCTATATTCATCCTTAAGATATGCTTGTTTATAATCTTCAATACTATCTTGAAAACTCAAACCATCATTATAGATAAATTTCCCGCTTTCAATCCCTGATACTATATCTGTAACCTCAAGTTTATCAAGAATAGGTGATCCTAACTCATCTTTCGATTTTACAAGAACTTTTACACCAGTTCTATTGTCCGTTAGTTTTGTAAGTCTGAAAAATTGGTTTAGACCATCAATTGATGCTTTTTTGGACTTATCTGCCATCATAATGTAACATTTAATTTCCCATACTGGGAAACACAGTTGCATTACATGTTTTTGAAAAGCTACATCAAATAGATAAGGTTTCCAATCACTAATTAATCTACCTGTTTTTCCAATGAAAATATTTTCATCTTCTGGATTAAAAGACTTGGATTTGACTTCTACCAATTGTATGGAATTTCCTCTCTTGACTAAAATATCTGTTCTAATGAAAAGACCATCATGAAGAAATGCGGCTTCATATATCGTTACATTTTCCTTTTTAAGCAATTCTTTTGTATGCTCCCAATGTTTCTTATAATCCCAATCCTCGCCCTCTAAAAGATGGCCACTAGGATAATAAAGTCTTGCAAGTTCTTCAACTTGAAATCCTCCCTTGGCAAGTGCCTCTAAAAAAGGATTATCATCTTTCTGATTGGCATATTCTTTTTTACCTACATAAAATAATTTATTGGGACATTCTAGACCTAACTTAAATTTAGATTTTGTCAATACTCTCATTGAGATGTGTATCTTTAAAATTATGACTGAACTTTTGAGGGGAATTTCAAGGTACAAAAAATTAACAATCAGTTGATTACAGAAATCCGTAATACTGCTTAATTTATAAATCTTCAATCAACAATACTTTCTGATCATCATCATCTGCTATATTATTCTTTCTTGAGATACACATTGCATGTAGATATATAGTGTGGAAGAACAAGAAGGCCTTTACCTAGTAACGCCATTTAAAGTTGACTTCTAAACTAACACAAAAATTTTACTTTCATGACTTAAGCGTATCCGTCCGTCCAAGTGCATCTTTTCTAAACCCTCTGTGGGTTATAATTTAGCTTTCTAAATATAATCAAAATGACCCGATCTTCAATTGCCACAGAAATGCGTGAGCTGGTCAATAGCTATTATGAATCAGGACAGAGCCAATCGGTTTTTGCCCGTGCCCATGGAATCAGCAAAGGAAAACTCTGCTATTGGCTCCAGAAGTTTCCCAGGGAGGGGGTTGCCAAACCAACAAAAAGTAATTTTGTTCCTTTATCGGCGACCCATTCTTCCCGGCCAACATCCTCCCGGAGTATGTACATCCGGTTGGGCAACGGTGTAGAAATCGAAATTCCCCTGTAATGTTCGCTTTAAGTTCCTCCCTGAATTACCAATTATATCTTCCCGGTACCGATATGCGGAAGAGCTTTGACGGATTATGTGGTCTGGCCCTTGGAGAATTGGGACATAGTCCCCTGGATGGTTCGGTCTATATCTTTATCAATAAAGCCCGCAATAAGGTCAAGTTGCTGCATTGGCAGTCCGGAGGCTTTGTTTTGTATTACAAGCGCTTGGAGGGAGGCACCTTTGAGTTGCCAAAATACGATGCATCCGTGGGTGTGCTCCAGTTGGATTACACCCAACTGGTGATGCTCATCGACGGGGTGGCCATCACCAATATTGCCCGAAGAAAACGCTATGAAAAAGCCTGCTGAATACTGGTGTATTTTTAACAAGGGTAGTATTTTAGCTATCCGATGACCTATCAGGAGCTACAGAGAGAAAACCGGCAACTTAGAGCGTCCAATGGAGCCTTCAAGGAGAAGATCTCCGCTTTGGAGGTACAACTCGGGCAACTCTACAAACTGATCCAGGGCTTTAAATCGGAACGTTTTATTCCTGAGATCTTGGAGGAGCAACTATCGCTTTTTTCCGAAAACGCAGATAAGACCGGGCAAGTGGCCATTCCTAAAGAGACCATCACCTATACCCGGGAAAAACAAAAACACCCTGGGCGCGGTAGTTTGCCGGAACACCTTCCGGTACGGGAAGTAATTCTTGAACCGGAAGAAGATGTAAGCACCCTGAAAAAGATTGGCCAGGAAGTCAGTGAAACTCTGGAATACACCCCGGCCAGTCTGGTCAAAAGACGGACCATTCGTCCTAAATACGCCAGAAAAGACCAGCAAGGGGTGGTCATCGCGCCACTTCCCACACGTCCTATCGAAAAATCCATTGCCGAGGCCTGTTTATTGGCCTATATCCTGGTAAGCAAGTATATTGACCACTTGCCGTTCTATCGTCAGATCCAGCGTTTTAAACGGGAGTTTGGCTGGGAACCCGCTTCCAGTACCTTGAGTGACTGGATGTCGGGTTGTTGCCGATTACTGGAACCCCTCTACAATACCTTAAAGCGGAAAATCCTCGAAGACGGGTACATCCAGGCCGACGAAAGTCCGATCAAGGTATTGGACAGTGATAAAAAAGGCAGTACACATCAAGGGTATCAATGGGTCTATCATGACCCCTTGCGAAAACTGGTGCTCTTTGATTACCGCAAAGGACGCGGGCAACATGGCCCCAAGGAACTCCTTGACGGGTACAAGGGTTACGTCCAATGTGATGGATATAGTGTGTATGATAAAATCGGCGTAGATCCGGACATTGCCATGGCGGGCTGCCTTGTGCATGCCAGGCGAAAATTTGTGGATGCCCGGGACCAGGATAAAGCAAGGGCAGAAAAAGCATTGGCTTTATTTAGTGAAATTTATAGCCGGGAACGGGCGATCAAAGAAACAGCGGCCGGGGATGCCGAAATGCGCAAAGAACTAAGGCTGCAAAAGGTGCTGCCGCTACTTCAAGAGGTCAAGACCTGGATACAGGAAGAGCAATTTAAGGTGTTGCCCAAAAGTGCCATGGGAAAAGCAATGACGTATTTTTTAAATCAATACCCCAAGTTCGAGGTGATCTTTGAGGATGGCAGAATCGAACTTGACAACAACCTTATCGAGAATGCCATTCGTCCGCTGGCCCTTGGCCGAAAAAACTTCTTGTTCGCAGGCTCCCACAAGGCTGCACAAGATGCGGCCATGTTATATTCCTTTTTCGGTAGTTGTAAAATGCAAGGCATTGACCCTCAAGAGTGGTTAGAGGACACACTCCAAAAAATACCTGATCACAACATCCAAAAACTAGAGGAATTATTGCCAGGGTACCGTGCAGACAAACCATAAAAGATAAAACAATGACCAAAGACCAAGTTAAAGAAAGACAAAAACACCTTCTGGAACTTACCGGGGCCTTTTGCGCCCAGAAACTTGATGGGGAATATTTTGAACTCTGCGAAAAGCTCATCAAAAAAATGGGCAGAAAAAGGGAAGTCCCATTTAAAAGGGGAAAACTGGAAATATGGGCTGCTGCGGTAATACAGTCCATAGGTTCCATCAACTTCCTGTTCGATAAATCCTTTGAACCCTATATCCCTTCCAAGGAAATCCACGATTATTTTGGTACAAAGCCTACAACAGTATCCAATAAAGCCAGGGTCATAAAAGAAATGTTCGATATGTGGCATTTCAGCCCAGAGTTCTCTACTTCCAGAATGGAAAAAGACAACCCTTTTAACAATATGGTCATGGTTGATGATCTTATCCTCCCTATTGACTCCCTCCCTGAAGATATGCAACAAATGGTACGTCAGGCAAGGGCTGAAGGCAAAGACATTAGCTTTACCACAAAACAGGGATGATTAATCTCCCCAGAAAAATGGGCTAAACCCAGATATGAGGTGTAGTTGCTCGGACGGATACACTTAAGCCAAATATTGGATGGTTCAAATTTTCAGTTTTTAGTGGTCTCAACCATCCGAACCACCCAATAAAAGGAAGTATCGAACACTCGAAAAAAAATGATTTTATTGAATATTAAAAGGCAAATCCTGAATAGGTAAAGGGAAAAGGATATTTGTATTAAAAGGCTTTACTATACTAAACATTATTTAGAGAATAGTGTAAAGAAAAATTAGATTCCTATCCTTTATAAGATAAATAACCCTAAATTAAAATCGGACTAACGTGGTAGCTCTAAAAGATTAGAATTTTGCAAGCAAATTAGTAATACTTGATTCTCCAATCAAGTTGTTGCCTATCTACAAAGTCTGGCAATACTACTTTTGAGGGAAGGTGCTCATAGTTCTCCTTTCTATTAGCCTCACTTGTGAGTTTTATTTCTCCAGAAGGAAGTATTTTAAGATGATTTGAATCAAATAGAGTATGTATGTCCGCCCTCATACATATTCCATTAAATATATTATCATCCCCTTTATGTTTGATTGGTTTGATATGGGCCGCTTCAAGAACATTTTCTAGTCTTACACCAGTAACTAAACATGTTGATTGGTATGCCTCCATAATCATTTTTCTGAATTGATTTTGATAGGGCCTTTCAAGTACTTCTCTTACTACTTTTTTCCTTTCGATATTGGCAGGTATTTGAGAACTGCGAATAATCCTTTCTATCCTGTCCAATTCGGTTTCATTCGTTTCAATTGCAAACAACTCGTCTATTTCACTAAGCGAAATATTAGATAAGAAGTATTCATCTTTTAAGTTCGAACCTCTTGAAATACTATTACAAAATCCATAATTAGTCAAATACAGCAAGAATTCCCTAGCCATTCTTTTATCATTAGATTCAGGTGCGCAGTCCGGCCATTCGCTCAAGTCTAATTCACCATTCCTGAACAAGTAAATAGCTTCGATATACTCATCCATTTGACCATTATCTCCAGCTAAAGGAATAATAATCCTAATTAATTCTTCTGGTGTAATATATGCTTCAAAAGAGCCTAGCCTTTCTTCTAAAGAGCTTAGAATTTCTAGTATAATTTCAAAAGGTTTAAATGAAAGTCCGACCTTATCCCAATCAGAAGTATCTGACTCAATTCTCCTATTGGGCAACTCTAGTGTTTTTACTATCGTTGTTGCAAATTCAACTTGTGTTAACTCTCCATCTGCCAGTTTTCTTCCAAAAGGGGTTAAAATTATTTGACCTCTTTTGCCATTTTCAAGCATACCTAGACCTTTCCAATATTGTCCAGAGTTTCTGAATATATTCCTCTCTTGTGAGCGGACTAAATTAACTGTACTATCTGTCTCTTCTTGAACTACTTCAAGGCCATCATTTACGTCTTTTGAGCTAAAGTTTTTGAATTCATTCAACCTTAATACTCGAAGTATTCCTAAAAATATTGGTGGGTCATTTAACGATTCTGTAGGAGTATAAACAGCCCATCTCCATTTATAATTGGGAAAAGGCTTCTTCGGTATTCTCATATTCATTTATTAAGATTTCCCTTGGAAATGATGAAGCAATTGCAGTAGCTAATTTTGGAGGAACTGCATTTCCGATTTGACGATAAGCACTAGAATTACTGCCATAAAACTGAAAATCTATCGGAAAAGATTGTACAATTGCCAATTCTCTAACACTCATTCTCCTCTCGTTACTTGGATGATGCAACACGACTACTCCTCCTTTAGAGTCCCCCCTTGCCGTAACTGTAGGCGCAGGTTTGTTTGGGTCTATGGTTCTATTACCAATATACCCATTAAATTTTAATTTGAATTTAGAATAAGTGTGATTATGTAAATTATGAGGGCCATCGGGATCTGGAATATTCTGAAAAGCATCCTTAAGAGTAACCCAAGGCGGTATTGAACCTATTATATCTTCTTTGTTAGAGTGTGTTGGCTTAGGATACTTGAATTCTAAATCTATATCCTTTCGAGTTCCAACAATAATTACTCTTTCACGTTTTTGTGGCACACCATAATCAGCCGCATTCAATACTTGATGTTTAACATTATATCCTGCCTTAGAAAAATCGGATACAATCATATTAAAAATTTTACCCTTCCCTAAAGAAAGTATCCCTTTTACATTTTCTGCAACAAAAAACATTGGCTTTTTATCCTTTAAAACCCGCAGGAACTCCAAGTATAGTTTATTTCTCTCATCCTCTTCGTTTCGTCCGGTATTTGCCAACGAAAATCCCTGACAAGGAAAACCCCCTATCAAAATATCATGATTAGGTATATCATGCGAATCTATTTCTCGGATATCCTTAAATATTATATGCTTACCTATGTTTAGTTTGTATGTTTCTACAGCATCACCATAATTATCATTCGCCCATATAACCTTATGTCCAGCTTTTATAAATCCTAAATCTAATCCTCCAGCGCCTGAAAATAACGAAACAACATTCATACTAATACTTCTTCTAATTTATTTAATTGTAATCCTAATTTTTCAGCAAAAAGAACAGGAACTGCATTTCCAATTTGACGATACATACTGGTCATTGAACCTGTAAACTCAAAGTCCATTGGAAAAGTTTGAATTAAGGCACTTTCACGAACACTCATCCTTCGATGATTTTTAGGATGCTGAATCGCGCATACACCCCCTTTTCCATTACCTCTAGCCAAGATTGTTGGCGATGGCTTATTTGGATTTGTTTGTCTATGTCCCGTGAAATTTCTATTCGTGACTTTATATTTTGAATAAATATGATTCATTAAATTATGATTCGATTCTGGTTCAGGAATATTGCTCAAAGCCTCCCCAATTGAAATCCAGTCTGCTTTATCATAAGTTGGAACTGGAAATTTGAATTTCAAACTTTGTGGTAAATCTTTCCTCGTTCCTGCTATTATAACTCTTACCCTTGACTGTGGAACCCCAAAATCAGCCATGTTAAACAACGAATAATTCACATTATATCCTGCATTTTCAAAATCGCTAACGATTTGCTTAATTATCTCGCCTTTCCCCAAGCTAAGAATTCCACGAACATTTTCAGCTATGAAATATTTTGGTTGCTTTTCTTCGACTAATTGATAGAAATATTTATATAACACATTTCTACTATCTTCTGGCTTTCTCATTAAATTTGCCAAAGAAAATCCTTGGCATGGAAAACCACCAACAACTACATCAGAACTAGGGATTTCTTTAGGTGAAATATCCGCAATATCATTACAAACAATGTGTCCACCTATATTTTTATGGTAAGTATTGCATGAATCTTGGTCGATATCATTAGCCCAAATAATTTTGTGTCCTGCCCTGATTAAACCTAAATCAAGTCCTCCAGCACCTGCAAATAATGATACAATTGTCATTCAGTAATTAGTTTTCCTTGTTTAGTATTGGATTGTATATAATATTTTATTTTACCCTCAGCCAAATTAAGGATTTGATCATAATCATTGAACCTATAAAGCTTCTTGGCAACTTGATCACTTAAGAACTCTCTTGTTAAAAAAGAAAAGTCGATTGCAAAAGCCTTTGATAAAAGAAGAAGTCTTTTCTCATCAAATTCACGTTTACCAGTTTCTACTTTACTTAGATTGGCTGAATCCATTTTTAATAAAGCTGCCAGTTCTGTAAGGGTAAAACCTTTTTCACCCCGAACTCTTCTAATAAACTCCCCAAAGGTTTCCTTCATTTGACTTGTCTTAATTTACTTGTCAACTTTCGACAAATATATATATACTTTTGTTAAAACTTGTAAGTAATCATAAAAAGCTAAGGCACCTTACTTAAAAGCTGGTTCACTTCATCCAAAAACTCCCCTTCTTCAAAAGGCATAAGTTGTGTGACCAGTTCCAAGGTCTTACGTATATCCTCTCCCGGCTGTTTTACGTGAGGTGGGGAATATGGGTCTCCTTGGGTGGCCAAAATACACACATTGATCAATGCCTCAATGGTGTCAAAGAGATCCAAGTATCCATCCATCAAAACAAAGGATGGCCTGAACTTACCTTTTTGTAGATTGGTTGGTTCCAGTACCTCTAACTTATATCTTGCGGATTCCATTAGTTTCTTCAATTCCTTTTTGCTTTTTTTCATTGCTGTCCCTTTATTCGGTTTTTTAAATCAGTCCTCTTCTTTTGTTTTCTTTTCTTCCCTGTAAAATTGGTTCAAATGGTCCATAAGAGCCTCTTCCCCGACTGGCATCAAACGGTTGGCAATGGTCATGGCTTGATGGATGAATTCCTCTTCGTTCCTATCCATTACTTCATCCGAACCAAGATCAGGATTTATTGCCCGCATGGAAAGGTATATCAATGCGCGAACGGTCAACAATAAATCGGCATGGCCATCAAGATAAAAGAATGTTGGTTGGAACTTGTCCTTGAACCATGGATGGGGAACCAGGGTCGGATCATGGTCGTTCCCGTAGAATCTTAAATCCTTTAGGAGCTTTTCTTCGTTTGGGTTAATGGATTCATTTTTTGATTTCATATTGAGTTTTTTAGTGTTAATAGTTTGATGAGGTTTCCGAAAGCAATTGCCTCACCTCATCCAAAAATTCCATTTCATCATAGGGCATGAGGTCAAGAATATGACCCATTGTGTCAGCTATGACAATATCAGGTTCTTGTAACCATTTTGAGGCACCATGGGGATATTCAATGGCCATCATGCACACCTTAATCAGATTGGTGATCATCAACATGGTTTCTTGGTATCCGGCGTTGATCAACTTAAGACTGTAGTGCCCCTCTCTTTCTTGGGAAGGATCCAACGTTCCACAATATTTCCATTCCAATTCCCTAAGCCTTTGCAATAAAGGGTGTTGTTTTAGATTGATATCGCTCCTTGATGGTAGGGATTCTTTCAGGATTGACTGACTGCGTCCTTCAATCCTCCCTTGGCATTTTTCCAATTCAGCAGGGATGTATTCCTCTAATTTTCGGATGAACATATTCACGGAACCTTTTATCATATTGACCTGCTCCTCCTCTATTAAAAAGTCTTTGGAATACCTGCTCTTTACATAGGATTTGTCCAGTTTGTTCAGTAACCGTATATCTTCTTCAATGTTCTGGGGGAAAATTTCCCCGAAAGCACTGCTAAAATCACCAACAAAGTTTTGATGATCTCTTATGGAATGCCCTTTGTGGGTGTGGCCCAAAAGGAAGTGCTCGGCCAACCGATATCCCATTTCCAAGGTTTGATGGAACATAAAGCCCGCTAGCTCAAAGTTTCCCTCGCCCATGAATGGCATAGCCCCCTTCCGAAATGCCCTCACCTTTTCAATTTCTTTCTCGTAGTATGTCCTCGAGCTATTAAGGACCCTAGGTAGGTCTTTTTCGTCGAACGGGGCAAGACTCCTGTCATCAAAACAGGTATATATCATATTTTCCCTATTACAATTGTTGACAAAAAAGGTAGTGCCTACCGACTCTTGCTCTCCTATCTGGGTGGGCGTAAAGTAACTCACAACACAATCGGGATACATGCCGAAAAATACTTTCAGGAACTGTTCTTTCTCTTCCCGGAACCTATTGGCATAATCTCCCGTCACGATTATGAACCAATATTTGTAGGGTTCTTGCTCCCCTCCAATGTTCAGATAGATATGGTTGGTATCGACCTTTTCGACTACCTTGGACACGATTTCTCTAATTTCGTCCGGGTTGTCCATCCCTTCCAAGTTGAATATCAGTTGCTCCATAATTTTTTGTTTTACCTAAAGCAACGGCATTGTTCCAGTGTAACCAACCATCCAAAGTTGTAACCAACCACGGCCATTGGTAATTTACCCGTATATTTAAATCTGGAATGTTTATTTTTGGGATATGGAGACAGTAAAAAAGAATAACCACATTGGAAGAAAGATTGGCCGCATCCGTGAGCTACGGGGCATGAAACAGGAAACCTTGGCAGAGATGTTGGGTGTTAGCCAACAAAGTGTTTCCAAAATCGAACAGTCCGAGACCCTTGATACGGAACGTCTTGAAGCTGTCGCCAAAGCCTTGGGGGTCACACCTGAAGCAATACATAACTTTTCTGAAGAGTTGGCCATCAATTATTTCAACAATTTTAATGACAGCAGTGAGGGCACATTCAATAATCATTGCACGTTCAATCCATTGGACAAGGTAATTGAGCTTTATGAGCGACTTGTTCAAGCTGAAAAAGATAAGGTGACTTACTTGGAGAAGCTATTGGACAAGAAATAGCACAATACTTAGAATCAAATCTTCTTATAAAAGTGCTTTCAAAAAAGCGAACGAAACGCAGTGAAGTGCTGCAAGCGTCCCAAATTCTTACCCCGACTTTTGCGCATGGATCCTATCGGGTTTTTGTAGTGTTCCGGTAGATAAGCGTTAAGCAAAAACCCGAAAGGGCGCAATCTACTTTTTGGATTTCAATACCCCATGTCCTCACCTGTGCCCCTTGCCTTATCGATTCCCCTACCTAGAGCTTTGATGATTTTGGCCGCCATTTGTACTTTATTGGTCGGTATACTGGGAGCTTTGACACCCATTGTTTTAAGCAGTTTGAAGGCCATGTCCTTTTCCTTGGTGGGCAGTCCCATCACCTTGGCAAAGAACTTCCCCGGCTCTTTGGCATGGGCCTTTCTCCCTACATAGGATTCCACATAGTTTCTCTTGAAACCTGTTGTCCTGTCAAAGGTCTTCTCTGCTGCTTGGTAAAAGCTGTCCCGGTCAAAGCCCCTTTTGACCGTCTTCCCGTTCAGTTCCACCTCAGATGCCTTGTGCTTGGCCATTGGGGAAAGCGTATAGGTGTTCGTCACATCCCTTCTGCTCACTATGATATGGATATGGGTCTGTGGCCCTTCCTTTTGCATCCCTGCCGCTACCAATTGCCCGTTCTGTTTGTGTGGGGCCAATCTTGTTTGCTCTGCTATCCTCTTTTCAAGCTCCTTGACAATCCCGATGGATTCTCCCCGTTCCACTTTCCGTATCTCGTTCCTGAGCCTTGCTATCTCCCCTCTATAGGGCGCATTCTCCTGCACCTGTTTGTCAAAGCCCCGATAGGTGCGTTCATGCTCGATCTTAGCGTAATATTTCAGGTTCTCGGCCTTGACCTCTTGGTTACGGTGGAAACTCTTGGCATAGTCCTCCATGAGCTTCCTTGTATATTCCCTTAGCAGGTTTGGGTCATTGCCAATGGCCTTCAGTTCCCTTTTATTGGGACTGACCACTATGGAATAGAATTTCGGGTCCTTCTGCCTTAATTTGGCGGTATTGGCATCTATTTCCTCGATGACCTTTTCTGGGCTTACGCTGTCATTTTCTTGGTCAAAGAACTCTTCCCTTTGTTCGGGCAACCTGTCTTGGTTCTCCTTTTCCAGATAGTCCACATAGTTCCCTACACTGGAGTTGTAGGTACTGCCCATTTTCTGTGCTGAGATGGTAAGGTACATGGCCGTTATCTTAATTGATGTTTCAAGCTTTCAAAGTCACCTATGCCCATATTGATCTTGAGATAGGGCTTTCCCATCATGGGTTCCACCTTCTCCACATTATCTAGGATTTCATTGCAACGCTTTTTATAGCTTTCGAATTCTTGCAGTATTCTATCGTGCTCAACTTTTGGAACAGTGTTCCTAGGCCCCAAAAAATCCTTTCGCTCTTCCTGAATTTGAACAGGTTCACGTTTAGGTTTCCTCCCATCTTTTACATATGCCTCATAAAGGATCAACATCATTTCATAGGTGGGCCGGATACTTGTCTTTTCCATGTTCTTGATAATGGCGATGAGCCTATCGAATTTTTTCATCATCTGACGCTCCAACTTTTTAATACTGTCAAGAATGATCTTTGTTCCCTCACCAAAGGGGTCAAGGTTGTTCTCCTTGAAGTATTGTATCATCCCATCAAGTACCTCACTATGCAATTTGTTGAACCTTTTGGAATAACTGCGAAAACGTGTGGCCGTTTCCTTCTTTACCGTGATATTGGAATAACCACTTGTTCCTTTCTTTGTTCTGCCGCTTGTTATTTGCTTTTCCATAGGTGCGATTTTGTTTTTTCTTCAAATTGCGTCAATTTTTTCGTCAAAAATTCCCAGTGTTTATTGGGTTTTCCAAAGGGTTTACTGTAGATTTCGGAAAAGTCTACTGTAGCCCCGATTTTTGTACAGTAATCCAAAATCTATTCAATTAACTGGTTTTCAACGTGTTGAAAGCCTGAAAATAACTGTGATGGCGCAATTTGCGCATCACCCTCTTGCTATTCCCTACGTCCCGCAAGCGGGACTGAATGAATACTACCTGATCATCCTTCGGCTGATCGGCTTGTCTGCATATGTTCCATTAGATTCTGCATGTCCTCACCAATCTTGTGTTCCAGTACCTTTGCATAGATCTGGGTAGTGGACAGTTTGGTATGGCCGAGCAGTTTGGAGACTGTTTCTATTGGGACTCCATTGGATAGGGTTACCGTTGTTGCAAAAGTGTGCCTTGCCGTATGGAATGTGACCCTTTTATGGATTCCACAGGCTTTACTGATCTCCTTCAGATAGAAATTTACCTTCTGATTGCTGAAAACGGGTAAAAGGACATTTTTGATTTTCCTCTCAGAAGATCCCTCATATTTCTTGATGATTTCCCTTGCCTCAGGTAGCAATGGTATTTTGAGCCTTTCATCGGTCTTCAACCTCTTGGTGAACAACCAATCATTTCCATCTATTCCCTTCATAACATTGTCGGGAGAAAGTGCTTTTACGTCAATGTAGGACAGGCCGGTATAACAGGAAAAGAGGAAAACGTCCTTTGTCTTTTCAACGCCTGGCTTTGTAAAACTGGTTTCTTCAATGAGTCCAAGTTCCCTTTTTGTCAAATGTTCCCTTTGGGCTTTGACAAAATGCAGTTTATAGTTCTCAAAGGGATCCTTTGAGACCCATTCCAACCTGACTGCCAACCTTGACATTTTCTTAAGGCGTTCCATGTGCTTCATGGCCCCGTTATTGGTGCATTTGGTTCGTGTGGATGGTCTGTACTTTCTTAGGTACTGCTCAAAGTCGGATAGAAAACGGTAGTTCAGCTTTTTGAGCTTTATGTCCTCAATTCCATATTCCTCCTTTAAAAAGAGGCTTATGCACCGTTCGGTAATATGGTAGTTCTTTCTGGTTCCGGGGCGCAAGGAAGTGTGCATGGTTCCATTATGGTAGGCAATCAATTGTTTCAGCGTTTTGCCTCCCTCGTCCTCTCCAAAGAACCTTGCTTTTATGGCCAATGCGGTGATTACCTTCCCTTCTGCCATCAATAGCCTATGGGCCTCATGTAAGCCTGTGTAAATTTGATCTAGGTATTTGTTAAGGGAGATAACATAATTTGAATATCCTTTGCCCCTCTTTCGGTTATTGTCCCATAAATTGGCCTTAATTTCCCGATTTATGCTAAAATCGGTGCGCTCTCCATCAATGGTGATCCTGCAATACACAATTCGGTTCTCAGATTGAACCTTGTGTTTTCTTGTAAAGAAATTGATTGATAAACGATTGTTTTTCTGCATGTTGTAACGTTTTGAACTGTTAATACTGTGAAAGCCAAAACACAATAAAAATGGTTCTAAAAGTCATTTAAAGTTACAACAAGAACTGTAAGTGTTTGCTCCCGATGGGAACACCCTTGATACGATTTTAAATGGTATTAAATGAATTCAAACGATATGCTTAAAAACACAAAACACTGAAAATCATAAGATTAACAGTGTTTTGATTTTACTTAAATAAGTTAAGTCGGGGTGGCAGACCTAGCCTAACACACACAATATACTGTTATTCTGTATTTTATACTCAATTCTCAAATTTTGCACACCTAATTGCACAACAAAACCATCAAGAACTTCGGAGATATAATTTGCTCTCTTTTAGTTCCATTAAGATACAAAAAATCGTAGAAACAATTTTATGATAGCCCCACAATGGTCGGTTATTTAAGTGATGGTATTTGGGGGGTCCAAAACTTAGAAAAACATTCATTCTTAACAAGATAAGACTACTTAATATGAATTGATTTCGTAATTTGAAATATATTATTTCCAATAATTGGCGCAGCATACCCTCAAGAATCTTAAAAATTTGGATGAAAACTGTAAAACTAATTGAAGGAAAACAAAACGGTGAAAATGTTATCATCGTTAGCTTCTATACCAATGAAAAATTGGAGAACCATCTTATGCAACTAAAGGAGTTGAATAGAGACAATTCAAGTGGCAAATTTTATATTAAGAACACGGGGCAAAACTTAAGTCTTGTATTCAACCATATGCGTAAGATAAATTGCTATGTGGACTATACCGAATTAAAGCAAAAGCAAACTGATAAACCTAAAAAGAAAGTAAAACTTTATTTACCGCCCATTGATTCGCTGAACAAACAAAACTTGAATAGGTTCAGGAAGTGGTTGGAGGAAAAGAGATTGAGTCCCAACACCGTGGACACCTATATTGAGGTAACCAGTTTTTTTCTCAGGTACACCATCTTGAAAAATTCAAGAAGCCACTCAAAAAGGTTGGTCGAATCCTTTAATTATGAATTCATAGTCCAGGAAGGAAAATCCATATCATATCAAAACCAATGCATCAACGGCGTAAAGAAGTATTTTTTGTTCAAGGGCATCGATATTGGTGCGTTAAACCTAAGCAGACCGAAGAAAGAGAAAAAACTTCCTGTTGTCCTGAGCAAGGTGGAGGTAAGGTCCATCATCGATGCCACCCACAACCTAAAACATAAAACACTTTTATCCCTCATTTACTCTGGAGGGCTAAGAATAGGTGAAGCTATCAATCTCAGAATCGATGATATTGACAGCAGAAGAATGTTGATACACATAAAAGGCGGAAAAGGAAAAAAAGATAGATACACATTACTTTCCGGGAGTTTTCTTAAGATTCTTCGGGAGTATTATAAACAGTTCAGGCCGAAAGATTATCTGTTTGAAGGTCAAAAGGAATTAAAATATAGTGCCAGCAGTGCTCAAAGCGTTTTAAAAAAGGCTGTTATGAGTTCTGGAATACGGAAAAAGGTTACTCTTCACACGTTAAGGCACAGTTTTGCTACACATTTATTGGAAAGTGGAACCGATATCCGTTATATCCAAGAACTTTTGGGACACAATAATCCTAAGACCACCATGATCTACACCCATGTAACCGAGAATAGTATCAAAAACATCAACAACCCATTCGATGACCTGTAATTATCTATATATTGCATACTGAGAAAATAAAAATGGTAACTATACTGAACAATAATTTAAAAAACTTGGGCATAGCCAACCAAACTGGTGGTATATGCCCAACAAAGTTCAGTATATAATCAAGTTGGCATTAATTTGAAAAAAATCCGAACTATCAAAGAATGATACGAAAATATTTAAACTCTGATAAACCCAAAATAATTGAATTGTTGCGGAAAAATACGCCTCAATATTTTGACTCTTCAGAAGAAAAGGATTTTGAAAATTACCTTAACAATGAAATAGAAGATTATTTTGTTTACGAAATTAACTCTGAAATTATTGGCGCTGGAGGAATTAACTATTTTACAGAACAAAAACTCGCACGAATTTCGTGGGATATGATTGACCCTAATTCTCAAGGAAATGGAATCGGAAAAAAATTAACTCAATACAGAATTAATCATTTAAAAGAAAAAGAACATATTGAATTAATAGTTGTTCGGACAACTCAACTTGTCTGTAAGTTTTACGAGAAAATGGGATTTGAACTTGAAAAAATTGAAAAAGATTTTTGGGCAAAAGGTTTTGACCTTTATCAAATGGAAATGAATATAAAAACTAATGCCAACAATGTATAACCGCAATTACGGCGGATTCGACTACGTCCGAATCCACTCGGAATTGCTACAGTCTGTGCTAAACCGAAAATTAACGCATATTAACCCGTAACTGACGGTTATACGAGACCGTTGTAGTGCATTTGACACAACCATAAGGCAAATTCAGTATCTAATAGTAAACAGATTTATGAAAAAAAATTTCATACTTATTGTAATAAGCATTTTATTGTCAAATTGTTCGAATGATGATGATAATGGTATTGATTGTCAACTTTTTGACCCCGCATTTCCAAGTTTATATATTAAATTAGTTGATTCAAACGGTAATAATTTAATTGAAAATGGTACTGTAAACCCAGAAGAAATAACACTTCAAAATGGATTAGGTTTCAGATTTAATCCTCCTAATGAATTTGCTAATCCTGATTCTGAAATTAGGGAGTTTGATAATACAATTGAATTATTTATACCAAATGAATCGACCTTTCAATACGTTATTAAACTAAACGATACAGAAACTGTTACCTTGGATTTTTTAGCAGAATTGACTAAAATTCCCTGTAATATAACTTACTATACTCCAACTGGAGTGGTTTACAATACTCAAAATTTGGAATTAAGAGAAGGTTCCTCACTCGAATTTATAACGGATATAGAACTCTGAAAAAACGCACTACAACAATTCCTAAACGTAATGCGGACTTTAGGGCTCAATCGAAATGTCTGTGTATATTTATGAAGTCGCTAAATCTTATGGATTTAGCTTTAGAATAGAAAAAATAAAACTAAACAATAAGCTTTAGCTTCGTGCACAGACGGAAACGAAAAAGTTTCCTTACCACCGCACTACGCTTAGCCGAGACGTTGGCAATAATTAGAATGAATATCGAGAATTTCATCACAAATAGAAAATCAATTGCAAAATTGACAGCTGAAATGACCCAAATCGAAAGTGATGGATGGGAAACTAAATATATTGACCAAA
>Ga0189276_10236_pt1 | contig 43031 bp, 32 predicted proteins | sample N26A31minimetaG_FD_130321 | JGI IMG/M metagenome (GOLD analysis project Ga0189276, IMG submission 130321) | Marine microbial communities from the Costa Rica Dome - N26 A3-1 mini metaG | ecosystem: Environmental > Aquatic > Marine > Oceanic > Photic zone | place: Costa Rica: the Eastern Pacific... | reverse complement strand
ATTATACAAATATGAGCAAAAGGAAGAAAGATCCCAATGGGGATCTACGCTTTGTTCATAAATAAACTCACCCACAAGGTTTTAGCTTGCTAAACTGACGGCTATGACCGGCAAAGGCAGGCCCGTGGTTATTATAAGGTTAAATCCTTTCAGGATTTTAATCACCTTAAAGTTATTACAAAAAGATTAAACGGTCTTTCAGTTTCAATAACCACGAAGTGGTTAAACCTCTCAATAACCGCCAGTGAAACTGGTGGAAAGAATGCTCCATCATCTCCCCACACCAACTCTGAAGGAGTTGAACTTACCTATATAAGTTCGATCCCATCAGGGTCAGAATTTCATTACTGCTTTTTTTTCCACGGATTCACATGTAGATATAGAAAATTAAGTGACCCATAGGAAGCTTAAAAAGCTTCAATTCTGTAATTTCACAGCATGCAATGGATGACTAATTTTTCGATTCCCGAAAGCCCTTCCCCTATCACTTATCAGTCCAAAATTTTAAGTATGGGCTCCTGCTTTGCTGATTCTATGGGAAGGCGGATGAAAGAAGCCAAGTTTGATATTCTAGTCAACCCTTTTGGTACCATTTTTCACCCCAGTATCTTGGCGGAATTGTTAGATCATGCCCTATTCAAGGACAAATTAAATGAAGGGGGAATTCTGCAGCGGGAAGATCTATTTTTCCACTATTCAAGTCATTCTGATTTGAATGCGAAATCCAAAGAAGAGCTTAGAGAAAAGTGGGCTCACCAGATCGAACAAACCCATCAATATCTCAAAGATGGGTCACATTTAATCCTGACATTTGGTACTGCCTGGATTTATGAGCATCAGGACTTTGGACCTGTAGCCAATTGTCACAAACAGCCTCAAAATTTATTTAACAAGAAGATCACAGATCTTGATAGAATGGTGCTTGATCTCTTCCATGTTTTGGACAACTTTTCTAGAGCCTTTCCAGACCTCAAAATTATTTTAACAGTCAGCCCAGTTAGACATATCAAGGATGGCATCCCTGAAAATCAATTGAGTAAAAGCCTCTTGAGAGTACTTTGCTCAGAATTGGAAAGAAAACTTGATTCGGTTTCCTATTTTCCTTCCTATGAAATCATGATGGATGAGCTAAGGGATTATAGATTTTACAAAGAAGATAGAATCCACCCGACAGAAGAAGCCGAAAACTACATCTGGGAAAAGTGGGTAAAAAGTCAATTCACCCGTGAAACGCTAGTTACCTATCAGGAAATTCAAAAGGTAAATCGTGAACTTGCTCATCGTCCACTTAATCCTGAAAGCAAATCGCATCAGAAATTCTTACAGAACTTAAAAAGTAAACTTGAACTATTAAACGAGGAATTTGATTTTTCCAATGAAATCGAAACTGTTTCAAAAACGCTCCAAGGATTTCATTAAAGAATAATCTTCAATACAATTAATCCTCAAAGAGTTCTCTATAAATTATCAAATCAATGAATCGACTCATTCATAGTCAAAGTCCCTATCTTCTCCAACACGCTCATAATCCAGTAGACTGGTATCCATGGGGAGAAGAAGCACTGGAAAAAGCTAAGAGAGAGAACAAGCCCATCTTGGTATCCATAGGCTACTCAGCATGCCATTGGTGCCATGTGATGGAAAGGGAGAGCTTTGAAGATAAGGTCACAGCAGATTTAATGAATGAGCACTTTATATGTATCAAGATTGACCGGGAAGAGCGACCTGATTTGGATAATATCTATATGGATGCGGTTCAGGCCATGGGATTACAGGGAGGATGGCCATTGAATGTTTTTTTAATGCCTAACCAAAAACCATTTTACGGAGGAACCTATTTCAAGAATCATCAATGGAAGGGTCTTTTGGCAAATATCGCAGATGCTTTCTCAAAGCATGAAGATCAACTGGCGGAAAGTGCGGAAGGATTCGGGAAAAGTCTGGCCCGACGAGAAACAGAAAAATATGGGATTACAGCAGGAGAACTTGATTTTGATCCGGATGATTTGGCAGAAATTAGCTTAAAACTCAGCTCCCAGTTTGATATGGAATGGGGAGGAATGAATCGTGTCCCCAAATTCCCTATGCCTGCCATCTGGCTTTTCACACTTGATTATGCCTTACTTTCCAAAAATGAAGACTTGAAGGAAAAAGTTTTTTTTACCCTGAAGAAAATCGGCATGGGTGGTATTTATGATCATCTGAGAGGTGGTTTTGCCAGATATTCCGTAGATGGAGAATGGTTTGCTCCCCATTTCGAAAAGATGTTGTATGATAATGGTCAGTTGGTTGAGCTTTATGCCAAGGCATACCAAGTTAGTGGTGATCATTTTTTCTTGGAAAAAGTTGAAGAAACCATCGCCTGGCTTGAAGCAGAAATGCTACAGGAAGAAGGCGGCTTTCATGCAGCACAAGATGCAGATAGCGAAGGAGTAGAAGGGAAATTTTATACTTGGACCTATGCTGAATTGGCAAATTTGGTTGGAGATGAACTCCCATGGCTGAATAAATTATACAATCTCAAACCCAATGGAAATTGGGAAGATGGGGTCAACATCTTATTCCAAACTGAAAGCTATTCCCTAATTGCTTCAGAATTTGGTATGTCGGAAGATGACCTTAAAAAGAAAATCAAGCAAGTTAAAAACAGCCTGCTTGAGGTCCGAAATCAAAGGATTTTTCCAGGCAAAGATGATAAAATTCTATCCGGATGGAATGCCATAATTAGTTCAGGTCTGATCCAAGCATATCATGCAACTGGCAATCATCATTACTTGCAGCTTGCTTTGAATAATTTAGATTTCATCAAAGAAAAGCTCTACCAAAAAGATTTGCTCTATAGATCTTACAAAAACGGTCATCACTACACTCCCGCATTTTTGGAAGATTACTCTCAGGTGATCAAAGCCAATTTGATGGCATTTGAAGCCAGTGGAAAATTAGCCTATTTAGAGTTTGCCCAAAAATTAAGTGATTATTGTCTAGAGGCTTTTTATGATGAAAGCGATGGATTCTTCTTTTTCAACAATCCCAAAGCAGAAAAGCTTATAGCAGACAAAAAAGAACTCTTTGACAATGTCATTCCTGCCTCCAATTCCGGAATGGCCCGAAACCTACACAGACTTTCGATATTTACTTATGAAGAAAAATACGGTGAAGTCGCTTCTAAAATGCTGGGAGGAATGAAAAGCCTAATTTTAAAAGAACCCGGCTTTCTCTGTAATTGGGCCTCTTTTTTATTAGAGTCGCTCGTTCCTACTGCTGAAATTGGGATCTTGGGAAAAGGTGCTCAAGAAAAAGCCATCGGAATTCAGCGAGGTTATCAACCGAATGCAATAATAGCCTGGTCAGAAAACATGACAGAAACTGCCCCTATTCTTTCCGATAAAAAGCCTGATTCAGACGGAAATGCCTTAATTTATGTCTGCTTTGACCATACTTGTCAAAAACCGGTCTCAAGCATAGAAGAAACTATTTCTCAACTACCCTATCTAGCCTGATTCAGTGCAAAGCCTTTTTGGAGAAGAAGATAATATGATGATGGAATCCGGGAAAAATTTCGCGGATATCATACTTCCTGTGCCCATTCCAAGGATGTTCACTTATAAAATTCCAAAAAATCTGGCTTCCGAAATTCAAATAGGCGCCCGAGTAATTGTTCAATTTGGCCGAAAAAAGATCCTAACTGGAATCATCGGTAAAGTTCATAATAAGCCTCCACAGGCATACGATGCCAAGCCTATTTTGGAAGTATTGGATGATCAACCATCCGTAAATCCACTTCAAATCAGATTTTGGGTTTGGATGGCCAGCTATTATTGCTGCCATATCGGTGAAGTAATGCATGCGGCTTTGCCTTCAGGCTTGCGCCTATCTTCAGAGTCAAAGGTTCAGGCAAACCCAAATTTTGACCGGGAAAATGCTGCCTATCCTATGGATGAAAGGGAAGATAAAATCCTGGACGCCTTGGAAAATCAGGCAGAATTGAGCTATGAAGACTGTGAAAAAATTCTTGGCGTCAAGACCATACACCCCATATTGAAGAGTTTGGTTGCCAAAGAGGCAGTATTGATTTTTGAAAAAGTACAGGAAAAATACAGCCCAAAAATTGAAACAAGAGTTCGGATCAAAGCAGAAATCGCATCTGATAAAAAAGCATTAGAAGCAGTTTTTGAGGGATTGGCAGGAAAAGCCAAACAAGAGTCTATTCTGCTGAAATATCTTCGGGATGTTCCTGTTTTCAAAAACATCAAACTCAATGAAAAGGGAGTTGATAAGGCTACTTTGTTGGAAGAAGGGGATTCAGAAAGCTCTTTGAAAACCCTGATTAAAAATGGTGTTTTTGAAAGTTTCAAAGTGGTAGTCAACCGCATCGAAGAAATGGAGCCTGAAAAAGAACCGGCCAAACTTTCGGATTCACAGGAGCAAGCTGTAGCAGAAATCCATCAACATTTTGAGGAGAAGCAATGCGTCTTACTTCATGGGATTACAGGAAGCGGTAAAACTGAAATCTACATCAGACTGATTCAGGAAGTTTTGGAAAGTGGTTCGCAGGTTCTCATGCTTCTTCCTGAAATCGCCCTGACAACTCAAATAGTCAGTAGATTACAGCAAGTTTTTGGTTCGAAGATGGGAGTCTACCATTCCAAATATTCAGATAATGAACGAGTGGAAGTTTGGAATGGAGTTCTTTCTGGCCGATTCTCATTTGTAGTGGGGGTTCGTTCATCCATTTTTCTCCCATTTGATTCCCTGGGTTTAATTATTGTCGATGAGGAGCATGAATCCAGTTTCAAGCAATTTGATCCAGCACCTAGATTTCAGGCTAGGGATTCCGCCATTATGCTGGCTTATTTTCATCAAGCCAAAACGCTGTTGGGTTCTGCCACTCCATCTTTTGAATCTTATTTCAATGCACTTCAGGAAAAATACGGCTATGTGCAGTTGCATCAGCGCTATGGAGAAGCTCAACTCCCACAATATCATCTCGCCAATCTGAGTGCAGACCGTAAAAAAAATCTCTTGAAGCTGGATTCAACCCGCTTGATGAGAGAAAAAATTCAAGATGCACTCAGCAAAAATGAACAAGTCCTGATTTTCCAGAACAGACGCGGATACTCGCCATACATTCAGTGTGAAGACTGTGGCTGGACGGGTCAATGTGTGCAATGCGATGTCAGCCTAACCTACCATCAATTTGCGGAAGAATTGCGCTGTCATTATTGCGGTTATAAGGAGAAGGTTCCCAGCTCCTGCCCGGCATGTGCCAGCACCCAACTTTCTACCATGGGTATGGGAACAGAGCGGATAGAAGAATCCTTAAGTATGCTTTTCCCGGAAGCCAGGTTGGGACGGATGGACTTGGATACTACCCGAAATAAATATGGGTATCAGCGATTATTGGAGGAATTCGGAGCTGGTCAGATCGATATTTTAGTAGGAACCCAGATGATCACCAAAGGACTGGACTTTGGAAGAGTTACCGTAGTCGGGATTTGGGATGGGGATAGGATTTTAAATTTCCCGGATTTCAGAGCTGGCGAAAGAGCTTATCAGCAAATTACGCAAGTTGCAGGTCGCGCAGGTAGAAGAGCTACTCAGGGAGAGGTAATCATTCAAACCAGAAATCCCGATAATGATATTTTTGAGAAGGTAATTAAGGGAGATTATTATGAGTTTTTCCGTCAGGAAATGATGGAAAGGAAAAAGTTTTATTATCCCCCATATGTTAAGCTGGTCAAGATTACCACCAGGCATTCTGATTTTAAAACTACCGAAAAAGCCGCCAATGCACTTCATCGGGAAATGGCACAGATTACAGTAAAGAAAATCGTTCTAGGCCCAGAAAAAGCCCTAATTGGCAGGATCAAAAATCAATATCAATTTGAAAGTTTGATCAAGCTAGATCGGTCAGGCGCTACCCAAACAAGCTTCAAAGAAAGGCTGGCTGAAATACTGGAAGAATTACAATCCAGGCCGGAATTTCGCTCAGTACGATGGATTGTCGATGTAGATCCATCTTAAAACCAGCTTCTTATAGAACGAATAGTTAAATAATGCGTATATTTAAATATTAATACGCATCAAATGAAAAAGCGCCTAAATATTACTATTGATGCAGAGCTGCTTGATAAAATCAAGCGGTATGCAGACAAAGAGGAGAAAAGTATTTCCAGCCTAGTGGAAGAGCATTTCGAAAAACTCATTAGTCGCAAAACCGGATTGCCCGAAGGAATGTCGCTGGTGGAATACATGCAGTCATTACCTAAATTCGATTTCCCTGAAAATTTTGATTACAAAGAAGAATACTACAAGGCTAAGGCAAAAAAATTAGGGTATGAAGATCTTTTTTGACGTTAACGTAGTACTGGACATAGCCATAAAAAGAACAAAAGATCCCGGAATTTTCAACAAACTTACTTTTGCTCTAGAAAGCGGAAAAATCAAAGGCTATGTAACAACTGGGTTAATTCAAACAGTCTCCTACTTCCTTCTTAAGTACCTTGATTATAACAAAACCAGAGAAATATTAACCATTATTGTTCCTATGTTTCATTTTTTGGATGGAGATGAAAAAGATATACTTAATGCTCTTAGGATGGATTCTAAAGATATCGAAGATGCTATTTTTTATCAAATCTCATTATCAAATCAAATCGATGCTATAGTCACCTCCGACAGAGATTTTTTAAAGTTATCTAATACCTATTTGCCGGTGCTAACTCCGGAAGAGCTCGTCCGAAGACTTGATTGAGAATTGATGAAGTCCAAAATATCCTCATATCCCTTACTCCAAGTCCAAAAAAACTGAGTAATCATGGGAATGTGCTTGGTTTTTGGGTAAAAGGAGTAAGTTAAATCGGTCCCTTTTTGCTCAGCAGCTCTACGAAACCGCTCCACGGTCAGCCGGATGCCCGGGTATGTCTCCTCTCCTTCCAAAATCATGATGGGTATTTCATTTCCCTCCAAAAAATAAATCGGAGAATAAGCTTTCCAAATTTCTGGATCATCTGTAAAGGCATCATAATTTTCAGTTCCTTTGGGTCTCCCTTTCATTTCGCTTAAAAACCAAAACCAATCCAACCCAGCAGGATCATTTAAAATGGCTCCTTTTAATGGGTTTTTTAAGCCTAATTCCTGAAAGGGTTCTTCTTTAATGGCTACCAAAGCCGCTAAATGACCTCCCGCAGAATGTCCTGAAATATAAATTTGATCCGGATCTCCTCTGTATTTTGAAATATTTTCAAAGACCCACTTCACTGCCAGGGCACTTGCCTTTTCCATAGCAGGAACTTGATAATCCGGAGCTAAGGGATAATCGATGATAACTGTCACCACTTTTCTCCTGGCCATTCTACTTCCCAAAAAGTCATAAATCTCTTTCTTCCCCTTATTCCAACTTCCGCCATGAATGAAAATTAAAACAGGTAAATCTTCTCCTTTTCTGGGAGCAAAAATATTCAGGTCCTTAGCCGGTAATTCCGACTCGTTTTGATCCGAGATATAAGTAATATTTTTACTTCGTCTGATTGGCTGGAAAGCACAGGATTGCAGAATTAAGGCAAGAAGAAAAAGGCTGTATTTTTTTTGCATTGGAATAATTATTCGATTTAATTAACTGAGCTTCAAACTCAATGTTTTTATAAAATTTATGGCCCGGGTGATTTTTATCATGAAAAAAGCTGGACTACTTTCCTTAATTTGAAAAGAATCAAAGACCTAACGGATGAAATTTATCCTTCGTGTATTTCTTTTCCTAGCAATTAGCCTGAGTATTTTCTCCTGTTTTCCTTCTGAGCAGGAAAGCACCTATCCCGAACTCACATCCATTACCGAATCGGTTTATGCTTCTGGCTTGATAAAAGCAGTAAACCAATATGAGGCTTTTGCCAATAACACTGGCCCTATTCAGGAGATTTTTGTAAAGGAAGGTGATTTAGTCGAAGAAGGAACCCCTATCCTCGCCATTTATAATGAGCAGGAGAGACTAAATAGGGAAAATGCTGAACTGGCACAGGTTTTTGACGATTACCAACAAAACCAATCCAAACTGAGAGATCTTCAGCTCACCATAGATTTTGCAAAGAGTAAAATGCAAAATGATTCTATGCTTTTTGTACGGCAGAAAAACCTTTGGGAAAAGAATATCGGGACTGCAGTGGATTTGGAGCAGCGAAGATTAAGCTTCGAAAACTCCCAAACTGCCTACGAATCAGCTCTTATTCGATATCAAGACTTGAAAAGAGAAATAGAGTTCAATTCCAAAAGTGCATCAAAAAGCTTGGCAATCAGCAGAGCTTTGGAAAGTGAATTTGTCTTGAAAAGCAGAATCAAAGGCAAAGTTTATGCGCTTCCCAAAGAAAAGGGAGAAATGGTCAATCCCCAGACTCCGGTAGCCACATTAGGAAGTGAAAATCATTTCCTCATGGAGCTTCAAATTGACGAATATGATATATCAAAAATAGAAATTGGGCAGCAGGTGATCGTAACCATGGATAGCTACAAAGGAGAAACTTTTCAGGGAATTGTTAGTAGGATATTTCCTTTGATGGATAGCAAGTCCAAAAGCTTTACGGTTGAAGCCACTTTTACCAAAGAACCTAAAGTTCTATACCCTAACCTGAGTTTGGAAGCAAATATTATTACAGCCACAGCCGAAAACTCCCTAGTCATACCACGAAACTTCCTCATTAATGATGAATTGGTCATCAATTCTGATGGAGATACAATTCCTGTGAAAATTGGCATTAGAAACTTTCAATTCGCTCAAGTATTGGAAGGAATTGGAAAAGAAACCCAACTGATCAAACCATGAAATGGTCCTTGATCATAGAGCTTTCAAAAGCCTTGATGTTTGCCAGAATCAAGCAAACGGCAGTAGCTGCAGTTGGCGTCATGTTCAGCATCACCATGTTTGTGGCCTTATTAGGATTCATGAATGGGCTCAATACCATGCTGGACGGATTGGTACTGAATAGAACACCTCATATCCGATTTTATAATGAGATCAAGCCAAATCCTAATCAGCCTATAGACCAAACACTGGAATTTTCTGAATCGCTCAATATCATCCGGTCCATTAAGCCCAGTACAAGCAGATTAGCCATTCATGATGCAGAAAAAATTATTCAAACTCTGCAAGCTGATCCAAGAGTTTTGGGTGTAAGCCCGAAAATATCATCCCAAGTATTCTTTAATGTAGGAACTATCGATCTCACTGGAATTGTAAATGGGATTGATGTGGAAAAAGAAGCTCAGCTATTTGCCTTTACTGATTACATCACATCTGGTGATTATTCGGAATTGGCACAGACCAATACCATTATTTTGGGAAAAGGGGCTGCAGACCGGATGTTGGCAGATGTTGGGGATGTGATTCAAGTAACCACAGCCCAAGGAAACAGAATCCAACTGAAGGTTGTGGGCTACTATCAATCCGGTCTGGGAGATTTCGATAACAGTAACAGCTTTGCTTCTCTCACCACAGTACAAAAAATGCTGGGCGAATCACCTTCCTACGTAACAGATATTCAAGTGAAGCTAAAAGATCTGGACTTGGCTCCTGATATGGCAAAAGAAATGGAGAAAATTTTTGGCATTGACGCCGATGATATTCAAACTGTCAATGCACAGTTTGAAACAGGAACACAGATCAGAACTTTGATTTCCTATGCAGTGGGTATCACTTTATTGGTGGTTTCAGGTTTTGGGATATACAATATTCTCAACATGATGATCTACGAGAAATTGGATACGATAGCTATTCTCAAAGCAATAGGGTTTAACGGCACAGATGTCAATAGGATTTTTATCACTATTGCGCTTAGCATAGGATTGATTGGTGGTGCTTTTGGATTGATTCTAGGCTTTTTAGCATGCCTCGGAATAGACCAAGTTCCATTTGAAACAGATGCCTTGCCCACTATTAAAACTTTCCCGGTAGATTATAACCCGAAGTATTACCTGATCGGGGGTTCTTTCAGTTTGATCACCACCTATTTGGCAGGCTTCTTTCCAGCCAGAAAAGCGAGTAGCGTTGACCCTGTGGATATAATTAGAGGAAAATGAGACCTACAGTTCTACAAGCAGAAAATATTGATAAGTTTTTCTATAACCCTACCAAAACACAGGTATTGAAAAAGGTGAGTTTTGAAATAAAAAAGGGGGAATTTATCTCCGTGGTAGGTAAGTCAGGCTGTGGAAAATCAACACTGCTCTATATTCTTTCTACCATGGATACAGATTATCAGGGAAAACTATCCATAGATAATCAGTTGGTGACAGATAGGTCTGCAGATCATTTAGCAAAGTTGAGAAACGAAAAAATTGGATTCGTATTTCAGTTTCATTATCTCCTGAATGAATTTTCAGCATTGGAGAATATCATGATTCCGGGTTTAAAACTTGGGAAAGTTTCGAGAGAAGAATTGGAGCATAGGGCAATGGAAAAACTTAGAATTTTCGAGATGGAGGAGCATGCTTTGAAAAAAGCCAATCAGCTTTCCGGAGGACAAAAGCAAAGGGTTGCGATTGCCAGAGCCCTGATCAATGACCCTTTGTTGATAATGGGAGACGAACCTACCGGAAATCTGGATAAAAAGAACTCTGATATCGTGTATAATAAATTCAAAGAGCTAACTCAAGAGTTTGGGCAAACCATGTTGATTGTAACACATGATCCAGAATTTGCTGCCGGAACAGACCGTACCATCGAAATGGAAGATGGTAGAGTAATTTAAAGACACCCCTCCCTACCCGTTTTGCTGGCACGATCGCTCATTTCCAAATATAAAAATAGGGCCAGCGCTGGGATTAATTAATTCCATTGATCCAGGGGTTAAAACCCCAAGCTAGAAAATCTTCCGCTCCTATGGAGTTGGCCCTAAACCTCAATTATTGGGATATTTCACTGAAAGCGTATTTCTATTGTATTTCAACTGTATTTCTCTTTATCTGCTCCTCGGAATTTGTAATCCCGAGGCCTCACTTTAGGGTTTTTTATCCAAATACATTAATTCACAAAAAAAGCCGACCTGAACTCAATCAGATCGGCTTTTATATACTCTAAATAGTTCTTACAAATTAGGTAAAAGAACTCTATCAATTACGTGTACAATACCATTTGTTGTCTGCACATCAGGAATCACCATGTTTGCCGGAGTGTTATTTCCGACCCCTCTTACTGTTAGTGTTCCTTCAGTAAATGCACCCAAAGTCAATGGATCTCCACCTAACGGGCTTACATTTCCTGCATTCAATTCACTTGTAAATTTCTCACCTACAAAAACGTGGTTCAACAATACCTGACCAACCACATTAGCTGGCAATTGTCTGATATCAGAAGGCTGGTTGAAGGTCAATCCAAGCGCTGCTCCCAAATCTTTGAAAGCTTGATCAGTTGGTGCAAAGACAGTAAACTTAGGACTTCCTGGACTTGCAGTCAAAGCTTCAGCAAGACCTGCATAAACTACTGCCTCCACCAAGAAGCTCAATTCTGGATTGATAAATACATTGGCTGACTGAAGAGCAATGGCAGACTGTACGATATCCGCACCAGTAGCGATCATTACTTTGTCAATTACATGGACTGTTCCATTACTTGCATCTACGTCAGTCGCAAGAATCTTTGATCCATTGATATACAAATCACCTCCTCTTTGGATAAATCTTCTCTGTGGTCCCAAAGCTGATGCAGACATTCCGCCAGCAGTTATATTGGAAGAAAGCAAGTTGCCATTGGATACGTGATACAAAAGTGTATTTGTCAAGAATGGAACCTGCAATACACCAAGTGTTTCCTCATTTAGACCCAATCTTGCAAAAGCAGTATTGGTTGGTGCGAAAACCGTGTAAGCTCCAGAAGGATCATTTGGGTTTGAATTACTCAATACACCGGCTACTCCTCCTCTTACCGCTGCAGCTTCCAATACGCTGAAGTCAGCATTTGCAACCGCAACGAAAGCGATAGATGGGCTTTCATCTTCATAGGATGAAACTGATTCACAGGCTGTGAACGTGATGACTGCAAAAAGGGCAATCAATGTGGATTTAATATTTAATATATTTTTCATGTCTTTAATTAATTGAATGTTAACTGTATCAGCTGTATAAGTGATTGATTAAAAAGAAAATGCTAGACCAGCGTAATAACCTGTTGATTTTCCTACGTTTCTACCGGCGATGTAAGAGTTAACTCCACCTACAATCCCTGCAAATTTGGCTACAGGCACATATCCGTTAAGTCCAATTCTTGTGAAATTCACTCTTGTAGCTGGGAAGAAACCTGTAAATCCTTCACCCAAAATGTCTACTCCATCTTTGCTGGATAGTTGGTTGGAAATAAAAGCATCCAAGTAAAATGCAGAACCTGCATAACCAAGCTTCAACTCACTCAACACAGCATTTGGAACTTGATTGCTTCTTAAGCTGTATCCCAATTGTCCTGTTGCAAATAGACCAAAGTCAGTCATAAATTGTGCGATACCAAAACCTGTGAATCTGGTGGACTCATTACCGATGGCAATGATAGACTGCAGTCCTTCATCCGCTGAATAATTCCCTAGTGGAGTTTCAATACCTACAGAACCTATGATATCCAATTGGTTAGTACCCACTGCTTTTGACAAGAAGCTATACTTACCATAGATTTTGATGTCTTGGATACCGGATCTTTCATTTTCAAATCCGTTATTCTGCAAAACTGCCTCGGAAGCATTTCCTTCACTTTTAATATATGGAAGGTTCACAATCACGTTGAAGCGATCAGAAATACCGAACTCCCCATAAAGTGAAGTACTGGAAATAGTTACTTCATTAAACACTGGTACCCCATCTACTTCGGTAGGAACCAAAAAGACTCTGTCATAAGACTCCCTAAACTGGGTCAACACAACGGAACCTTCACCTTTCTTCTTCATAAACCCACTAACGGGACTTTGGGCCAGGGCAAAACCTGTGACCAACAACATCAAACTGGTAAGTAATGGAATTCTCATAATTCAGTAATTAAATAGTATTTGTTTTGAGCTAAAATTTTTCAGAGTCTCATTCGAACTAAAAACTTTGATAACCATCTTATCGAAAATGCTAAAAGCTGATTATTTGATTTTAGGTCTTTATCAACACCTGAACACACTTACGAGGCGGAGTTGAAGGCTGGATTGAGTAAAAGGATAAAAATCTAGATGCGATATCAAGATTGGCCAGAATTCCATAAATTGAGTCAATGCAAAGACGACCTTTTCTTCAAAAAATCAGCCTGTTTGGCACTTCTCTTATGACTATGCCTTTTATGCTTTATGGGAAAATGGACTTCCCGAAAAAGACCCGATTGAAATTTATCACCGCATCAGACGGACATTTTGGACAAGCAGAGACAGATTTTAAGCAATCCCATCAAAATTTAATTGAAGCCATACAAAAGGAAAATGAGGTAGATTTTGTTTTATTCAATGGGGATTTAATCCACGATGACCCGAAATGGCTACCTGAGGTAAAGAAGGTCTATAACCAGCTTCAAGTGCCTCATTATGTGACCCGTGGAAATCATGACCGTGTTAGCGCCGAAACCTTTGAGGAAGTGATGGGGCAGCCAAGCAATTTTTCATTTGAAAAGAAAGGGGATAATGGCTTCATCCTATTGGATTGTTCCAATGAAAAGGGAGAATATCTCTGTGCTGATTTAGACTTTTTGAGCACCCATCTGGAAAAATATACTGAACTAGCCCACGTTTTTGTATTTGTGCATATATCTCAAAATGATTGGACCCGACACGGAATTGACTGTAAACCATTTTTAGATCTTGTCACCAGTTATTCAAATGTGAAAGCTACTTTTCATGGACATGATCACGATGTGGATGGACAAATGCTTTATAATAGGAAACCTTTTCTTTGGTCAGGGCATTTTGGAGGTTCTTGGGGAAACCCATTTCCTAGCTACCGTGTGGTAGAAGTTGGAGAAGATGGAAAAGTTATCACCTATTTAAAGACTGTAAAGGAAGGAATGATTTTAAATGGGTATAATCTTTGAAAAAAGAAAATCGAATGAAATCCTGAACCTTTCATTATTCTTCTTGACTACTTTATTGTATTAAAAAGATCTTAACTTCACTCCCTTAATCATTTATTAACCCAATATGAAATCAGAGAAAACGATCTTAAAGATTGGTGTTTTAACTGCATTTTCAGCGTCACTTTGTTGCATTACTCCACTGCTAGCTCTAATTGCAGGTGCTGGAAGTTTAGCCACTACATTCACTTGGTTAGACCCATTAAGGCCTTTCCTTGTTTTTTTCACTGTAGGAGTACTTGGCTTTGCGTGGTTTCAAAAACTTAAACCTAAAAAGCAGCTTGAGTGCGAATGTGAGGAAGAAGGATCTCTCAATTTTCTACAAGACAAAAAATCACTAACTCTCATTACCATACTTGCATGTTTGTTATTGGCATTCCCTTTATTCGCAGACCGATTCTATCCTGAAAATAATCAGGAAAATCAGCTTTTTACAAATCAGGAAAACCTTCAGATGGTAGAGTTTTCTGTAGATGGGATGACCTGTTCTGGTTGCGAGCAACATCTGGATCTAAAGGTTAAGCAACTTCCAGGTATTATTCAAATCAATACTTCTTACAGCCAAGGTAATACGGTGATTCAATTTGACCCAAACCAAACAGAAGTTTCTGAAATTGAAAGAGCTATAATGTCTACAGGTTATAAAGCAAGTTTAAAGTCGACAAAGCCATGAGTATAACTCTTGAATCTACCCTCACCTGTCCTAATTGTGGACATCAAAAAGAAGAAACTATGCCAACAGATTCCTGTCAGTTTTTCTATGAATGTGAGAATTGCCATACCGTTTTGAAGCCCAAACCTGGAGATTGTTGCGTTTATTGTAGCTATGGGACTGTCAAATGCCCTCCTATTCAAGAGAATAAAAATTGTTGTGGCTAATGGAATCTATTGGAGATTTAAATGACCATTACCCGTCTTGCTGGCATCAAGGCTTATTTCCAAAAATAAAAATAGGGCCAGTGCTGGGGTGGTTATCCTCACTTGATCCAAGGGTTAAAACCCCTGGCTATTTTTTCGCCCATGGCTACGCCATTTATCTCTTCTAAATCTGCTTGTTTGAATTACAAATTCCGAGGTCATATTTTAGAATTTTCAATCAAAAAAAGGTGATCCGTTTCCAGACCACCTTTTCGGTTTATTAGGTTTGAGCAAATTAGGCTAGATCAAATCGATCCAGATTCATTACTTTATTCCAGGCCTTTACAAAGTCCTTTACAAACTTCTCTTTTCCGTCCTCGCATCCATACACTTCAGCGATTGCTCTCAATTCTGAATTGGAACCGAAAATCAAGTCTGCACGGGTACCAGTCCATTTTGGTTCACCGGTATTTCTATCAGAACCTACAAAAACATTATTAGTGTCATTGGTGGCTCTCCAAGTAGTATTCATATCCAATAAATTCACAAAGAAATCATTAGTCAGTTTACCTGGAGTCTGAGTAAACACCCCATGCTTGGATCCATCCCAGTTTGCACCCATTACTCTCATTCCACCTACCAAAGCAGTAAGCTCAGGGGCGGTTAAGGTCATCAACTGTGCTTTATCGATCAACATTTCTTCTGCCTTTACCGGACAAATTTTGCTGATATAATTTCTGAATCCATCGGCTCTTGGCTCCAAGAAGGCCCAAGAATCAACTTCAGTTTCTTCCTGAGAAGCATCATTTCTACCCGGTGTAAACGGAACTGTCAATTCAAACCCTGCATCTTTGGCAGCTTTTTCAACACCTGCGGAGCCTGCCAAAACGATCAAGTCAGCCATGGAGATTTTTTTATTTCCACCTGCAGTGCTATTGAATTCTTCCTGAATACTGCCTAGAGTTCCCAAGACTTTCTCCAACTGAGCAGGATTATTTACTTCCCAGTTTTTGCAAGGCTCCAACCTGATATGAGCACCATTGGCTCCTCCTCTTTTATCAGAATTACGGTAAGTAGCGGCAGAAGCCCAAGCGGTAGATACCAACTCAGAAACTGTCAAGCCTGAAGCAAGAATATTCGCTTTTAAACCTGCAATATCTTTTTCATCTACCAATTCAAAGTCAACAGCAGGAATAGGATCTTGCCAGATCAAATCTTCAGCAGGGACTTCAGGCCCTAAGTAAAGTGACTTTGGACCCATATCTCTATGAGTCAACTTAAACCAAGCTCTTGCGAATGCGTCGGCAAACTCCTCTGGGTTTTCGTAAAAATGTCTGGATACTTTTTCATAATCCGGATCCATTCTCAAAGCCAAATCAGTGGTCAGCATAAATGGAGCATGCTTCACTTCTGGATTATGTGCATCAGGTACAGTTCCTGCTCCAGCACCATTTTTTGGTTTCCACTGGTGGGCACCAGCCGGGCTTTTGTCTAATTCCCACTCATATTCAAACAAATGTTTGAAATAGTCATGACTCCATTGCGCCGGAGTAGTAGTCCAAGCACCTTCCAAGCCGGAAGTAATGGTATGCTCAGAGTGACCTTTTCCATAGGTATTTTTCCAGCCAGTACTCATCTCTTCGATGGAAGCTCCCGCAGGCTCTCTTCCCACATATTTGGTCGGATCGGCAGCTCCGTGAGTTTTACCAAAAGTATGCCCTCCCGCAATCAGGGCAACAGTTTCATAATCATTCATTGCCATACGGCCGAAAGTCTCACGAATATCTCTGGCAGCTGCAACAGGATCTGGCTTTCCATTAGGTCCTTCTGGGTTCACGTAGATTAATCCCATTTGAACCGCTCCAAGTGGATTCTCAAGCTCTCTGTCACCAGTATATCGCTTATCTCCCAACCACTCAGTTTCAGAACCCCAGTATACATCCTCTTCTGGCTCCCATACGTCCTCACGACCTCCTCCAAAACCAAAAGTTTTTAGTCCCATGGATTCCAATGCCACGTTCCCGGCAAGAATCATTAAGTCGGCCCAGGATAATTTTTTACCATATTTCTGCTTTACAGGCCAAAGCAACAAACGTGCTTTGTCTAAGTTAGCATTATCAGGCCAGCTGTTTAAGGGAGCAAAACGCTGAGTTCCCGTTCCTCCACCACCACGGCCATCGGTAACTCTATAAGTACCCGCACTGTGCCAAGCCATACGGATAATGAATGGACCATAGTGCCCATAATCTGCCGGCCACCAGTCCTGAGAAGTAGTCAATGCTTTTTCAATATCCGCTTTTACCTCTTTCAAATCCAAGGATTTAAACTCTTCTGCATAGTTAAAATCCGGATCCATTGGATTGGATTTGGAAGAATGCTGTCTGAGGATATTCATCTTCAACTGATTTGGCCACCAGTCACGATTGGAAGTACCTCCACCAGCCACTTGCTTCATCTCACCATTGTGAAATGGGCACTTGCTGATATCGCCTCCTTCATTCATATCATAACTTCTTGGGCCATTAGGATTTAAATCTTTGTCTGACATGTTATTAATTGGATTTAAAATTGAAATTCTGTTTTTCGAAATCGAAGATAGCTTATTTTTTTCTTATGGAAATAAAATTTCGATAGATAAAAACTATGAATCTTTGCACTTTTTATTGAAGCATAAGTTAAAAAATTCATTCTCAGCAGAGAACTGAATATTTACGCAAAAGGACTGATTTTACTCATATTTATCACTTTCATATAAGGTATCAAAAAAATAAACTCACCCATATCAAACTTCCACTTGCATAAGTACTGTCCAAGCTAAAAGACCGCATCTATAATCTGATTATCAAGTATTCATCAAAATATCATTCTCATAATTGGACTTTATCAAGGTTTCAAATTGAAGCTTTAAACCATTTCTAGTATATTAAGAAATGATCCTTTCCTATTTTACATAGATCAATACAATTTGAGCAAACCACCTTTTCTGCTTCTAAATCCTTGCTTTCAAAAAACACATAATGCTCCACCTTTTTAAAAAAATCAGAAAGAAACTCCTGAAAGAAAATCGGCTGAAAAATTATTTAGTCTATGCGCTGGGTGAGATTCTATTGGTTGTCATAGGAATTCTGATAGCCTTGGCGATCAATAATGCCAACCAAAACCGAATCATCAAGAACAAGGAACAGAATTATTTAATTGGTCTGAAAAATGAATTTAGCACCTCCAAAGCTAAGCTTTTGGAATTGATGAAAATCAATCAGGAAAACCTGATAACGGCCAAAGCTATTTTGATACAGATAGACAAAAAGGAGGTTAGTAGCTCTCAACTTTCATCTATGCTTTTCCAGACTTATTCGCGAGACATTTCTTTCAATCCAAATAATTCACTTTTACTGGAAATGATCAGCAGTGGAAGTTTAAGGGAGCTTTCTAACCTAAACCTTCGCCATAATCTGACAAACTGGCTGGCGACCTTAGATGATATTGCCAAGCAGGAGAAAGATTTGCTTGCTCAAAGAGAAAAGGCATTGGATTTATTTCGAAGTGATGAGTTTAGCCTTCGAACTATCCTAGAACAGTCAGGAGTTTCATCGCAAATGGGTATTCCTGTTACCAATCAGGGAAGTTCCATCTTACCAATTCTGGAATCATTGGAGTTTGAGAACTCTTTATTACAGTTCATCCTTTCTACTGAAGCCACCCAAACGCTACATTATCAACCTCTTTTAGCAGACCTGGAAATCATTTTGGAAATGCTGGAGAAAGAAATAAAATAAGCTTGCTCTAATCAGCATCCAACTCCCCTATCAAAAGGAAATTTCACCCATCTCGCTATTCAGCCTTTTTAATTAGGGAAAATTGGGTAATTTTTAGCCTACACTTTGGAAATCGGTCGAAAGACCATCTTTTCTACCTTGACATAAACCCATCATGCTGAGTATTTTCTTAATCCTGCTAGTATTAGCAATCATCCTACTGGCTATAGTCAAATTTGATATTCATCCATTTTTAGCGCTTTTCGGAGGTGCTTTGATCTATGGATTATTGGCAGGAATGAGTACCGATTTGATCCTAAAATCCATCTCCGAAGGATTCGGCGGGGTTCTGGGTTCGGTAGGCCTTCTGATATTGTTCGGGGTTATTTTGGGTACATTTCTGGAAAAAACAGGAGGTGCGATCGTCATTGCAGAACGGATTTTATCTTGGATCGGAAAAAAATCCGTCAATCTGACCATGATGCTGGGAGGCTACGTCCTCTCTATTCCTGTTTTTGGGGATTCAACCATTATCATGATGAATCCTATCGCCAAGTCTTTGGCGCTTAAAAGTAATCGTTCCTATGCAGGTACCATGATCGCCCTTTCCCTCGGTGCCATGTGTAGCCACTCTTTGGTACCGCCTACTCCCGGTCCAATCGCAACGGCTGGAATATTAGGAGCTGATCTGGGCCAAATGATCTTCTGGGGAATAATTGTATCACTGCTGACCCTGATTCCAGGTTATATTTTTGTTAATCGATTTGTCTCAAAAATCCCTCTTAAGCCTAAATTGGCAGAGGCAGAAGGGCAACTGGATAGAAAGCTTTTTCCTTCAGTTTTCAAGTCATTTTTACCTATAGTGATCCCCTTATTGTTGATCATTTTGGCCTCTATTGCAAGTTATCCTACACAACCATTGGGAACAGGCAGACATATCACCATTATCACTTTTATAGGTTCCCCTGTATTGGCCTTATTGATTGGCGCAATTTTGTCTTTTGCCTTGCCCAAGAAGTTAGATAAGAAAATGCTATCCACTTCAGGATGGATTGGCGAGGCATTGCTGATAGCGGCCCCGGTCATTTTCATAACAGGTGCAGGAGCAGTTTTTGGAAAAATGCTGCAAAACTCCGGGATTGGAGCTTTGGTGAGTGAAGGGATGCAGGATGCAAATTGGGGGATTTTTCTACCCTTTTTGATTGCCTTTGCCTTGAAAACTGCTCAAGGTTCAACTACCGTGGCCATGATTACCACAGCATCCATAATTGCCCCTTTGCTTGGGCCATTGGGTTTGGACTCTGAAACCATGAAAGTTCTGACGGCCTTATCGGTAGGAGCTGGAGCAATAGCTATTTCCCATGCCAATGACAGCGGTTTTTGGGTAGTGACTCAACTTTCAGGAATGACTATCAAACAGGGAAATCAGTCCCATAGCTTGGGCACCCTGATCATGGGAGTTACCGCCATAGGAATCATATATGTGATCAGTTTGGTGGTGGGGTGATTTGGGAGTAATTGAGTAACTGATGAGGTGGTGAGTTATTGAGTTATAGAGTTATAGAGTTATTGATTCTCGCTTCTCGCTTCTCGCTTCTCGTGTCTCGTTTCTAGTCTCTCACTTCTTATCTCTCGCCTCTCACATCTTAGTAAAGGGTTGAAATCCATTTCAATGTTATTCCCCCCTATAATTTGAATAGAATTAAGAAAGCTGGTTATAATCTATAGCCTATTAAGAAAAATATTTTATGGGTTTTAGAGGATATTGATGGTACATCAGACATTCCGTTACCATTTTCATATCTAACAGTTCCTGAGATTTTTCCAATTCTTATTCCTGTCCCAACCAAGAAACTCATTTCTGCTAAGCGATCACTTTCAAAAGGAACTTTATTTTCGCTTCGAAACGAATTAAAAAACTCTGTCTCGATGAATTCATTTTTTGTTTCATCGATAATAAAACCGAAGGAGGCGCCTCCGTGGACAAACCACTCAACAGAATTGAAAAATAAACTATGCTGTAACATAGAGTTCAATTTTATCTGTTTAATCTCAAAGGTTGTTTCAGACCTCTCTATGTGGTTAAATGACTTTTGATTGATATTACTACCAAAAAATCTATATTCCGCATACAGCAATTCATTGGATAGAGACCACTTTTTCATATTCTTTGGAAATATCAAATCGAATGAAATTCCAAAAGTGGGATTTGTTGAAGATCCATAATCGACATCCGTCAAATTGGGTCGATTCAGAGCTTCAAAATTTAATTTTGACATAGAAACCCCTGCAAGAATTTCAAATCTTGTCAACACCTTTTCAACTGTCTTGTAAAAATCCAGTCTATCTCCTTTACATTTCGCATATTCTAAAAATAGACGAGTTAAGCTTTGTGAATTATACCGAACAAAAGCAAGGTCCTTCATTATAGTTGGACAATCTTTTAAATAGTTTTCCAATTGGGTATGGAAAACCTTATTTTCAACAGCGAAAACTCGATTTACGCCGTTAACAGTTTCCTCTTTTTTAAATTTTTTGTACTTCAGATGAACATATTCATCATTTACTTTGATGTAAAAGTTATCTTTTGAGTTTGTGTTTTTAAGATAAAATAAGCTTTTCTCCCCCTTCACTAATGCCTGAAGAAATACAGTTTCAACAACAGTTTCGATTCTAGAGCTAAAATCCAATTCACCATTGCTTAAGACCTCAGATTCTACCCGCGCACTTACATAAACCTCATTAGCTACAGAAAAACCACGTATATCTTCCGGTGAAAACGCAATTATCTCATCACTTCCAAAATTTCTAAAATCAATTTTCTTTGGATTCTTTTCCCAAATTCTATAATCAATTTCACCTGATATTCTGTCACCTGATAGTGTCACTACCTCCCCAGTTGTAAAATTTGTTTGAGCAAATCCACTTTGGAAAAAAAGGATAAAACAAAATGTGAAAAAATAATTCAAACTTGACTTCTTCATAACTAAAATTTCGTCAAAAGAAATATCAAAAAGCCAGTTTAACAAGTTTTTAGTTTAAAATGTAAAATTTATTTTCTGAGCTAATTAGAGAACATGAATAACTTAGGAGTTGATAAAATGAAAAGTTATTGATTATTAAGTTATTGAATATCGCCTCTCCCTTTTAGTTCAATGCTCAGCGTTCAAATCCGTTCGATATGATTATTGAAATAAGCTCCATTAAATCGCATTTTTTAAGGATGTATGTTCATTTACACCCAATCCCCTTAAGCTTTTTAAAAGTGTAATTCCTGAACTGAGGCCTTACTTTCCATTTTACCTTCTTTATTTCTGTTTCTATTCAAAGGAATCAAATTTTCTTGGGTAGCTTGTTTACCATTTAGGTGGTAGAATTCAATTAAAAAATCAATTATCTTTATAGAGTGATTACTCCAAGGCAAATAAATATCATCAAATCAATTACTCAAAAGGTTAAACCTACACTTGTGGGGGTTTTTGGTTCTTATGCCAGAGGAGAGCAAAATGAAAAAAGTGATCTAGATATTTTAATCGACTTTGAAACAAAAGTTGATCTTTTAGAACTAATTGGATTGGAGCAAGAACTTTCAGAAATGCTTGGAGTTAGAGTTGATCTTGTCACTAGACGATCCTTGAATTCATCTCTTAAGTCATACATCGAATCTGATTTAATCAGGTTAATATGAATAAAGATCCGATAATTTATCTTGAGCATATTTCTGAATGTATTTCAAAGATCATTTTATACACAAAGGGATTGAATGAGAATGATTTTTTAAATAATTCCCTTGTTCAGGATGCTGTAATTAGAAACTTTGAAATTATCGGTGAAGCCACGAAGCAATTGGATAAAACTTTCCGTTCAAAGTATCCTGATATCGAATGGAAAAAAATCGCCGGAATGCGAGATAAATTAATTCACGATTACATTGGAGTTGACCTTTGGGCTGTTTGGGCTGTAGTAGAGGATATAGTGCCCCATTTAGAGCATCAAATCATAAGCATCCTAAAGAAAGAAAAGAATTCTTAACGCCTAAAAATCAAGGCTAAGTCATTTTTCAAAGTTAATCGGTATCCGCTGTAATAAATTGATTTGTAGAAGTAATTAGGGGAGATATTTTTTTGATTATTAGTTATTGGGTAATTGAGTCTCGCCTCTCGCTTCACACTTCAAATCCAGCCTTCAAAATCACCTTGCAGTCCAGCCTCCGTCAACGGTCACCATAGACCCTACCATATAAGTTGCGGCGTCGGAAGCTAAGAACAGGGCTGCTCCCTGAATTTCTTTCAGTTCTCCCCATCTCGCCAATGCCGTGGCACCTACGATAAACTTCTTTCCTTCTTCTGTATCAGCGATCGGTAAATTCATTTCAGTTAAGAATGGTCCAGGACAGATCGCATTGACATTGATATTCCATGGTGCCAACTCCAAGCCCAAGGCTTTGGTCATATTGACAATAGCTCCCTTGCTGGCGGTATAGGGTGTTCTGTTGGCTAGCCCCACCAAACCCAGGGTACTCGCTAAATTAATTATGGATCCCTTTTTCTGATTTTTCATCTGAGAAATTACTGCCTTAGAAGCCAACCAAGTCCCATTGACATTGATATCCATGACTTTCTTGAAATCTTCCTCTGTCAGTTCGTCTATGGCTCCACGAATATTGATTCCGGCTGAATTGATCAAAATATCAATAGATCCAAAAGACTCCAAAGCTTTGGCAGCCATCGCATTCATCTGATCTCCCTGAGTCACATCGGCTGAAAACCCTATGGCTTTAACTTGATATTCCTCAGCGATTTCTTTGGCAGACTGTTCGCATTCCTCTTGATTTCTGGCAACCAACATCACATTTGCTCCTGCGGAAGCCAATCCGGCAGCCATTGCAAAACCAAGACCCTTAGAGCCTCCAGTAATTATGGCACTTTTGCCTTTGAGTGAAAAAAGTTGAATTCCGGGAAGTTTTTTGAAGTTTGTCATTTGGTTACTGATTTTTGGTTAATTGTGTAATTGTGTATTTGGTTAATTGAGAAATGGTTTTTTTCAAAGTCCCTCGTAGTGGTGGGCGGCCAATATTATCCTTAGTGACCGCATTACTAATATCCACTTAAACGTAGCGCCTTTCAGCTTTCTCACTTTTATTTCATCCTTTATGAGACCGCTTCGTTCCTCTCGGTGACAACACCACTGCCAACTGCCTACTTTTCAGCTTTCTCACTTTAGCTTTCAGAATTTATATGACTGCTTCACCCGGCTTTATGTTATAATTTAAATTTAAGGTTTTAATAATGGTCTTATTTAAGTTGAATAATCTTTTTAAAAATCGGGTTCGCAGTGACGACACTGCCACTGCCAACTGCCTACTTTTCAGCTTTCTCACTTCAAATTTCATCCTTTATGAGACCGCTTCGTTCCTCGCGGTGACAACACTGCCTACTGCCTATTGCCTACTTTTCAGCTTTCTCACTTTAGCTTTCAGACTTTAAGAATTCAGCTTTCCATAATACCTTAAGCAATCCACCACGTTATTTTCTTCCAAGGCCAGGATTTCTTCTTCACCTAGATTGCTGATTGAAGGAAGTTTTCCATCAAAGCTTTCTTTACCGATCATTTGAAGATACCTCTTAAATTTTTTAGATGAAGGATATTCGAAGGTTTGCCAGTAATTCTCCGAAAAACAAGGGATTTTCAAAGGGTCTCTGGTAATCATTTCCAGTGAAATATTTACATCAGGATGATAGTTTTTGCAAAGCTCTATCCCTTTCTTCAGTTTGACTATCCCCTTTCCCAAAGGAACTTCTGAAAGTAAAAAGCCTTCCTCATACTCTTGGACTCCCATATCTTTCACATGGGTAGAAAAGGCGAAAGGAGCCAAAGTTTCTATCACCTCATCCGGATATTCCAGTAAGGATATATTATTTCCAAAATCAACTGTCGCTCCCACCCACTCGCTACTGAGATTTTGCAGGATTTCTACCAATTCGGCTGCTTTCCAATCTTTATGGTTTTCTATCGCCAACTTCATCTGATGCTTTCGCACCACCTTTTCAGCCAATTGAATTCTTTGAATGGAATATACCTTGAAGGCTTCAAACTCTTCTCTACTCTTAAAATTTTCATAGCGCCTGCCTCCCAAGCAAACAGTCCTAATCACCTTTACTCCAGCTTCTTTCGCCAATAGTACTTCATTTTCAAACCTGTCTACATCTGTTTCCCCTTCAGGCATGGCAATACTTGCCTCCAAGTACATTCCCAATTCCTCCCTTGCATCCCTGACTTTTTGCCCCATTTCACCAAACCAGGTTCCCACTCCTATCTGTATCCCTCCTGCCCCAATTGCATGACAATGCCTCATGAAATCCAAGGTGTTTTGAAAACCGGGATATTGAGAACTTCCAACTTTGGATCCGTACCGATGACCATAAGAATGAACCACAATTCCCATTTTATATTCCTCGAGGAAATCCGGAATAGCAGGCATAGAAAAACCTGTAGCCAAAAGGCCCAAACTGGCTGTTTTGATAAATTCTCGTCGGGTGGGTTTCATAAGGTAGGGGTTTATTCTTGAAGGTTTTTCACGTGCTCATTCAGTTCATTGGCAGACCAAGGATAAACTCTTCCCTGTGAGGTATGACGAACTCTCCCCACTGTTCTACCCGAAATGGGTGCTGCCTGATTTCCCCATTCGTTGCGGATGTAGGTTAAAATGGCCGCAATACTTCCATCATCCAAGGTAGAATGGGAAGGCATAACAGGTAGAATTTCCGGAGCATCATACTCTTTCCCTGTTACCTCAATGGGCCCTTCTATCCCGTGCAGCAAAATCAAAGAAAGCCTTCTTTCATCTCCCAAAACCCAATCTGAATTCGCTAAAGGTGGGCCCATTCGGTTAACTCCTTTTCCATTTCCTCCATGACAACCTGCGCAGGCGCTTAGGTATTTTTGTCTTCCTGAGGCAAATTGCTTCATAGACTCTGCATCCAGAATCATGGTGGTATTTTCTCCGATTTCAGGCTGATGGCCTGGCCATCGAAATAAGAGCTTGATTTTTTCCAACTGCCTAAGGTCCAAACCCATTTTCTGATCTTTGAAAAATGCAGGTTGGCTGGAAAAAGAAACCAAGCCAATATTTTCAACATCTCCTGCCTGAACAGCCATCCCCGCTAGGATCGCCTGTGCTTTCCAGTTATCTTGGTTCTTTTCAATTAATATCAACAGATCTGTTATCTCATTTTTATCTTTATTGCGAATAATGGCAGCACTGAGCATTTCCAATACTATTTCCTTTTCCGGATTAGGGTTTTTCCAGTCTGCTGTTAAGAAATTCAAAAAGTCACTTTCACGCTTCTCCAAACTGCTAAGAATGGCATCCCGCATTAAGGCTTCATATCCATATTGCTCTGCCATTTGCTTCAAGGCCTCAAACTGAACCTCTGACTCAAATACGAAGGAGGAAAGAGCCATCTGCAGAGCCAGAGTTGGGTTTTTGGTTCCTGAATTGGCTTGGTAAAACTTTTTTAAGTTCTGCTTCACACCAGGCTCATTTTGAAAGGCTTCCAATAACCTTAATGCATGAATTTGAACCTCAGGACTGCTGGAATTTAAGGCATTGAAAAGGATCTTACTATCTAAAGCACCCAAGCCTTCCAGCGTATAAAGGCCGTGAATCGAAGCATATTTTCCTCCCAGCGAAAAGTCCAGATTTTGTAAATCCCTAGCAATTTTTAGATCTCCACTTTCTACCATTATCCGTTGAGCTTGATCCCTGTAAAAACCATTGGAATTGGCCAAATAGACCTGAAATTGGTCTGGAGCCAATTTTGAAAGCTGAGGAGGTTTTTGATATTGATAGCCTTTGGGAACAATTCTCCAAATTCTGCCCATATGCCCAGGAGCTTCGAGTTTTCTCAGTAAGGTTTGTTCTTTCAAATAGGGAGTCATATAGCTTCCATGCTGTACAATTCCCTGATACATATCTGCTATATACAACCCTCCACTGGGGCCAACACTGGCATATACAGGACGAAAGCGTTCATCTGTTGAGGCTAAAAATTCCTTACCAGGATTTGGGTCAAAAGCCTCTAAAAGCATTCCCTTTTCCCGAACCACATTCCTTTTGACCAAATTCCCAGCATTTTCCAGGACGAAAATATTTCCTCGATATTCCTCTGGGAAGAGATCAGCTCTATACACCGTGGGTGAGCAAGCAGAAGTAAACTCCAGTAATCGCCCCGCAGAATCAAGAGTTCCGGGAATATATCCCCGATTGACCGCCAAATTTGACCTAATGGGAAAAATCTTCCTGTCAATAGTCAAACCATGATCTATGCCTGTGCTAGGTTGATGATTGGGATTTCTGGTGATGGAATTGGGAGCCACCAAATCGGCATGCAACTGAGACCAATTATAATTATACACTAACCTTCCCTGATCGTCTTGGGAAATACCCCATTGTCCGCGAAACTCAGTACTATCCCGAATCCAAAATCCCTTTTGAAATTTATAGCGCAGTCTGGATTTGGCACTGTAATACCAATTGTCCAGGTTTCTCACGAAGCCATTATCGGAATGCTCCGGAATTCCATTGGAGGCATAGGTGGAATCCAATAATATTTTAGTGTCAGCTTTCCAATCTCCATCCAAATCCTTGGTAATCCAGAGTGCATTATTTTCAGCAACTAAAGCTCCATTGCGAACCAAACCCAAAGCCCTCGGCATAATCAGGCTATCAAGATAGGTAATTCTGTGATCCATCACTCCATCTCCATCAAAGTCCTCCAATATGGCAATTCTTCCAACAGGCAGGCTTTCCTCCGAACCTTCTATATCACTCATATAGCCCCGCATTTCCACCACCCAAAGTCTGCCGTCTTCATCAAATTGGATGATCACCGGGCTTTCTACCAGAGGTTCGGAAGCCACTAACTGTACTTCAAATCCTTCCTCAATCTGAAAAGTTGCCAATTCCTCCTGAGGAGACCGAACGGGACTGTCTTGGCTTTCTTCCAAAGGCTTTTGCTCAGTACAAGATGCAACTGCAAGACTGAAAACTATCAACAGGTGACGGAGCTTAAAAACCATCAGGCAAGGAAATTTTGGGTTTAGAGTCAAATCGAGCGAATCACTCAATTTTTAACTCATTTTAAGGATAAATAGAGCAATTGCCAATAAATATTCTTCAAATGGAAACGTTTACAAGAAATAATCTGGAATTTTATCAACTTAGCATTAGGAATATCCGATTAAAATATATGGACCAAACACCTCTGACGGCTTTTAATGATTTGATTCGTTCTCATACAATTTTTGTGAGAGATGGAGGCGTTTTCAAAGATTTGATGTTGGAGGTGGAGCTAAAAATCAAGCAAAAATACTGGACGCTTTATTTGGAAGATGAGCGTGGAGATTTTGATGAAAAAAATCAACCTCTTTGCCTTTTTTTAGTCCTATACAACCTTGAGTTATTTACCGATAGCAGAGGGTATTTCAATTGGTGTAAGGTTCATGGTCTTAATTCCTCTTCTTCTTTTTGGTTGAATTATTACAGGGATTTGGGAAGAATTGAACAGGAAATCAGATTAGAACTGAAGGGCTTTACCAATCCTGTTTCAGGGGTGGATTATGAATTGAGAAATGGGAGTTTTTTGAGTTTGATTAAGGGAGAGTAGTTTTTTTTTTTACCACAGAGAACACGGAGGAATACACAGTGAGACTTAGGGATTAAGATTTTTGATTTACGCCCCGATGAATATCGGGGTACGAAGGGCAGAAGAACTTCTCAGCCTTTGTTTAGACATATATTCGCTTTTATTTCCCGCAGATCTACGCAGAAAAATTCGCAGACCTGACTGCCGTTAGGCAAGTTTTTCACAGATTTTCAGGGTCAAAACCAATGTCAGGCTGAGCGCATGCCTGAAGGCTAGTCTGGGAGTCGAAGCCTTTGTTGCAAACCACTCCAAAATCATCTTTGCTTCTTCTATTCTTTGCGGGATATCAATTCTTTGCGTCGCTGCGCCGCAGCGAGCTTTTAAAACCACAGAGGGACGGAGGAATACATAGAGAGACTCAGGGATTAAGATTTTTGATTTACGATTTACGCCCCGATAAATATCGGGGTACGAGGGGCTGAGGAGCTTTTGAGGCTTTGTTTAAACATATAATCGCTTCAAATTCCCGCAGATTAACGCAGAAAAATTCGCAGACCTGACTGCCGTTAGGCAAGTTTTTTACAGATTTTCAGGGTCAAAACCAATGTCAGGCTGAGCGCCTGCATGACGGCTAGTCAGGGAGTCGAAGTTATTGTCAGGCTGAGCGCCTGCCTGACGCCAAGTCAGAGAGTCGAAGCCTTTGTTGCAAACCACTCCAAAATCATCTTTGCTTCTTCTATTCTTTGCGGGAGAAAAAATCACCGCTCCACCATAAGAATTTTTAAAAACCACATAGCCACAATAGAAAACATAGATATGACAAAAGTGGGCACCAAACTGGGACGAAAACCCAATAACTACTAACAATTAACTTGTCCAAGAATTGAAGCATAATTTTATCCCATAGCACGCATTGAAAACGAAACTTCATAAACTCTTTGCTTCTTATTTCCTTTGCGGGAAAAAAAATTACCGCTCCACAATAAGAATTTTTTAAAAACCACATAGCCACAATAGAAAACATAGATTTGACAAAAGTGGGCACCAAACTGGGACGAGAACCCAATAACTAATGACAATTAACTAGCCCTAGAATTGAAGCATAATTTTATCCCATAGCACGCATTGAAAACGAAACTTCATAAACTCTTTGCCTCTTGAATTCTTTGCGGAAGAAGATTAAATATCAAATCGCTTCTCCGAAGCTCTTAATTACTCGTCATGCCAGATACTACAATCAAAACGCCTTTCCGAGGCTCTCAAAAATCCAGCTACTCAGGAGCACCAGCGGTGCGATATTATTGTAGAAAATAAGTTATGAAATGAGCCATGAGCACCAGCGGTGCGATTTGATAATTACTTTGGCTCTTAAATCCATTTCCGGAGATAAAATCGCATAGGGACATTCTAGACTTCTCACTTCATCTTTTAGATTTATTAAGACTGCTTCACCCGATCCAATTCTTTTCCATTAATTGTATTCTTAGAAACATTCCGAGTTAATCATCATTAAAATAAAGAGTGGCGGGTTCGCAGTGACGGCACTGCTTACTTTTTAGACTTCTCACTTTATCTTTCAGACTTTCCGAATCTGCCTACTACCACTGCTTACTGCCTACTTTTCAGACTTCACACTTTCATAATTCAGCCTTCCCCAAGGCCCTTTATCACTTCCATACTCCCAAAGCATAATACTTATTTAATTATTGTAAATTTTCAAGAAAATTGGCAGCTCATCCTTAAATCTTGAAAATCCGTCTCAGCTCCATATTGCTCCTTTTTGTGATTTCAGGCCCTCTGACATTGAGCTTGCTGTGGCTGAATTTTCAAAAGACCCAGCTTCAAAACTCCTTTGAAAGCAGGTTTGAAGAATCTGAGGAAAAGTCTGACCTTCTCACCTTAAGCTTCACGAGAGAGGAATCCCAAACGCTATTGGAATGGGAACATGAACGGGAGTTTGAATACCAAGGCGAAATGTATGATGTACTCGAAATAAAAGAAGATGGAGGTCAGATTCAATACCTAGTTTGGAGGGATAAGGAAGAAACCAAAATCAAAAAGCAACTCTCCAAACTCTGGGAAGAAGAAGGAACTGAAAAAAAAGAACAACAATTGGCCGTTTTCACCCTATTCTTTCAAGCCAATCATTCTTTGATTCCCAAACCCTTTTCGCAGGAAATAGATAGACAATATTCAAACTTTACCCCTCAGGCTGTTCCTCAGCCCTTACTTTCCAATCCCTTTTCCCCTCCCGACTTTTTGAATTGATATACCACTAAAAATCTCCTATTCCGATAAACCGGGAAAGGTCTATCCATTCGTATCAATTCTTCAATTATGAAACAAGTATTGATTGGGTTTGGCATGCTTTGCTTTTTCTTTCAACTAAAGGCTCAAACAGTCACTTTGGTAGATAAAGCCACATCCGAACCCATCCGTTACGCTACCTTGAGTAGTGAAATACCTCCTGCCTTTGAATTGACAAACTCCAAAGGTCAGGTCAACTTGAGCCCATTCAAAGGGGCTTCAAAAATTACTATCAGCAGTTTTGGTCATCAAACCATCAAGATAAGCTATGATGAACTGCTCACTTTGGGAGATATTATCCAACTGGAAAACTCCAACCTCAATCTCAGCGAGGTGGTGATTTCCGGCAATAGATGGTCCCGATCTTCTGAAAATTTACCTACCAAAATAATATCCATATCACCCGATGAAATAGCATTCCAAAATCCTCAAACTGCAGCAGATTTACTGGGAGTATCAGGAAAAGTGTATATCCAAAAAAGCCAACAAGGAGGCGGAAGCCCTATGATCAGAGGATTTGCAACCAACCGCCTATTGTATGTGGTGGACGGAGTCAGAATGAATACAGCCATTTTCAGGGGAGGCAATATTCAAAATGTGATCAACCTTGACCCATTTGCCATGGAGCACGCAGAGGTATTATTTGGTCCGGGTTCGGTGATATATGGTAGCGATGCAGTAGGTGGAGTTATGAGTTTCAATACTCTTACTCCAAAGTTTTCCTTAGATGAAAATGCCAGTATTTCCGGCAATGCAATCACCCGATATTCCTCGGCAAATAATGAAAGTACAGGACATCTGGACTTGAATGTTGGCTGGAAAAAATGGGCAATCAGTACGAGTATCAGTGCTTGGGACTATGATCATCTGAGACAGGGATCTAATGGGCCCGATGATTACCTGAAACCCTTTTATGTCAAAAGAATCAATGAAGAGGATATGGTAATCCCTCTGGAGGATGGAGGTTTAAGGCAAATTCCTTCTGCCTATTCTCAGCTTAATCTGATGCAAAAGGTTCGATTCAAACCCTCACAAGCCTGGGATTTTCAATACGGTTTTCATTATTCTGAAACTTCTCCCTATGGAAGATATGACAGACATAACCGAATCAGAAATGGTCTTCCCCGCTATGCTGAATGGGATTATGGACCTCAAATCTGGATGATGAATAATCTGAGCATCACACATTTTGCTCAAAGAGGAGCATTTGATCAAATAAGTATCAGACTGGCACATCAACATTTTGAAGAAAGCAGAATAGACAGGGATTTGAATAAACCGATTCGGACAACACAGGATGAAAAGGTGACAGCCTTCTCCATCAACACCGACTTTACCAAAATCCTGGATGCCAATAATACTTTGGTTTATGGAGCTGAGTGGGTTCTGAATGAGGTTTATTCCAATGGAATGATCATCAATATTACCAGCCAGGAATCTAGCCCCGGCCCTTCTAGATATCCGAGAGCTGATTGGCGTTCATTTGGAGTTTATATCAATGAAGAGCACAAATTGAATGAGCAAGTTAATCTGCAGGCTGGACTGCGCTATAACTGGTTTGGCTTGGATGCAAGATTCGATACCAGCTTTTATCCCTTCCCTTTCACAGAGGCCAATCTTTCCAATGGAGCTTTGACAGGAAGTATAGGAGGAGTGTATAGACCCAATGATTCATGGGTTATCAGCAGCAATTTTGGAACGGCCTTTCGGTCTCCCAATGTGGATGATATAGGAAAGGTTTTTGATTCTGAACCCGGAGCTGTCACTGTTCCCAACCCTGATTTGGAGGCCGAATATGCCTATTCTTTGGATTTGGGTGTAGCCAAAAAACTCAGTGATTTCGCCAAACTGGATGTAACAGGCTATTATACTTTACTTAATAATGCCTTGGTTAGAAGGGATTTTACTTTGGCAGGAAATGACAGCATCATCTATCAAGGTGAATTGAGTAAGGTACAGGCGATCCAAAATGCAGCTCAGGCCAGAGTATATGGGCTACAAATTGGACTGGAAATCAAAATGAACGATCACCTTTCCTTTTCATCGGATTTGAATATTCAAAGCGGTGAAGAAGAACTAGACAATGGTGCAATCAGCCCATCCCGACATGCTGCTCCCCTCTTTGGAATCAGCAGATTGACCTATAGAAAAAACAAACTTCAGGTTCAACTTTATGCAAGCTATCAGGGAGAAAAAAGCTTCGATGAGCTCCCCGTAGAAGAGCGTGCAAAGCGAGAAATTTATGCCAAAGACAGTGATGGAAAAACCTTTGCTCCCTCCTGGTATACCCTGAATTTCAAAACAAGCTATCCGATTTTTGACTTCCTGATTTTGAATGCAGGAATTGAAAATATTACGGATCAACGCTATCGGCCTTTCAGTTCCGGCATTTCAGGACCGGGACGAAATATCCAGCTTTCCCTTAAAGCCAGTTTCTAAAAATAAGCTCAATCAAATAATAGTCTGAGGGGTAGATTCTCTTCAGACTTTTTTATTTTAAAGGAGTTTAACCCAGTTTCCCATGTCACTTTTTCCTTCATCAGCACAGGAAATTTCAGCTTTTATCTCTAAAGGCCTGAGTGAGGCGGAAGTGGAAAAAAGAAGGGCTGAGTTTGGTCCCAATCTTTTGGAAGAAAAAAAGCGAAAACCAGCCTGGAGACTATTTTTGGAGCAGTTTCAGGACTTTATGATCCTCATTTTGATGGTGGCAGCTTTGATTTCCGGTGTGGCTGGTGAATGGACTGACACCATCATTATCCTGGTTATTATTATCCTCAATGCCATTTTGGGATTCGTTCAGGAATACAGAGCCGAAAAAGCTATGGAATCACTCAAAAAAATGAGTGAGGTTCAGGCGAACCTGATCAGAAATGGAAAGAATGTTCAGGTCAAGTCTGAGGAATTGGTTCCGGGGGATTTGGTGAGATTGGAAGCAGGAAATATGATTCCAGCTGATATCCAATTGCTGGAAGGATTTTCCATACAAATGGACGAAGCCTCCTTGACAGGGGAGTCCGTGCCGGTAGAAAAATCAGGGTTGAAAAATCAGATAATTGAAAGCCCGAAGGTAGAAAGTGCCAATCACTTATTTAAGGGAACCTTGGTTACCAATGGCAGAGGAATAGGCATGGTGATAGCTACCGGGATGCAAACCCAATTGGGTAAAATCGCAGATTTGCTTCAGGAGGAAAGACCAAAAACACCGCTTCAAGAAAGGATGAAGCGTTTTGGAAAAATCATTTCCTACCTCGTTTTGCTGATTTGTCTTTTGATCTTTGGCTTCGGCATATTGCGGGGAGAGGAACCTATCCCTCTTTTGCTGCTATCGGTAAGTTTGGCAGTCGCAGCTATTCCAGAGGCATTGCCGGCCCTGATTACTATAGCGCTTTCCTTGGGAGCAGCCAGGCTGGCAAAAAAAGAAGCCTTGATCCGAAAACTTCCTGCTGTGGAAAGCTTGGGTTCGATCACTTATATCTGCACTGATAAAACAGGCACTTTGACGAAAAATCAAATGACTGTCATGCAGACAGCATCGGCAGAAATCGCCCCCATTACCAGCAATTATTCCAATATAGATTTGGCCATGGCCTTGAATCATGATATCAAGCCCGACGAAGACGGAGACTTGCAAGGCGAGGCTACCGAGTTGGCCTTGGTCAATTGGGTAAGAGGAAATTTGGGAGAAGAAGATTATCAGTTTATCCAAAAACTATTTCCCCGATTCGATGAAGTCCCATTCGATTCGGAAAGAAAGAGAATGAGTACCCTTCATGAGTCCAATGGCAAAATCATTTTGCTTTGCAAAGGAGCTATGGAGTCCATCTTGGATGCCTGCACTCCCAATGCTGATAAAGATGAATTTCTAAGTAAAAGCAATGAATGGGCTGCCAATGGACAAAGAGTTTTGGCCTTTGCAGGAAAGATTTTAGATCAAAAACCCGAAAAAATCAGTGCCGATTCTCTGGAAAAGGATTTGGACTTTTTTGGCATCTGTGGAATGATAGATCCGCCAAGGGAAGAAGCTGTATTGGCAATTCAGGAATGTAAGACTGCGGGAATTCATCCTGTAATGATCACCGGAGATCATCCAGAAACAGCCAAAGCGATCGCCAAGGAAGTGGGGATTTTAGAATCAGGTCAGAAAATCCTGACCGGAAAGGAATTTGCCCAATTATCCGACGAGCAATTTGAGCAGGAAGTGGAACATATTTCGGTTTATGCCCGCGTGACCCCCGATCAAAAAATTCGAATTGTAAAAGCTTTACAGAAAAGAGGACATTATGTAGCGATGACAGGAGACGGAGTTAACGATGCCCCATCTTTACGAAGCAGTACGATTGGAGTTGCCATGGGAATCACCGGAACAGATGTTAGTAAGGAGGCGGCTCATATGATTTTATTGGATGATAATTTTGCCACCATCGTCCGGGCAATTCGTGAAGGAAGGAGAATTTTCGACAATATCCGCAAGTTTGTAAAGTACATCATGACCTGTAATGGGGCGGAAATTTGGACCATTGTAGTGGCTCCTCTACTCGGATTGCCTATTCCGCTTTTACCTATCCATATTTTATGGATCAATCTGGTAACAGATGGGCTGCCTGCGTTGGCATTGGCGGGAGAAAGAGCAGAGAAAAACATTATGAAAAGGCCTCCTCGCCCGCCCAGTCAAAGTCTCTTTGCAGACGGGGTTGGAGTTCATATCATTTGGGTTGGGCTCTTGATGGCTGGAGTTACTATTTTCTCCCAATTCTGGGCTATTGAGCATGGATGGCATTGGCAAACCATGGTTTTCACGGTTTTGGCATTTTCCCAGTTAGGGCATGTGCTTGCTGTGAGAAGTGAACAGACTTTTTTGTACGAACAGGGCTTTAAAAGCAATAGCCCTCTCCTTTTATCCGTGTTTGCCACCATGCTTATTCAGCTGGCAGTGATTTATCTGCCTTTCTTTAATAGTGTTTTTCATACCCAAGCGCTGACTTTGGAGGAATTGGCATTTTGTTTTGGAATGGGCTTGATTGTATTTCATGCGGTGGAGTTGGAGAAGTTTATCAAGAGAAGAAGGAAATCTGGTTAACAGGATTATTTTCTATTCTTCGCAACTGATTATTTTCATCACATAGAACACGGAGATTAAAATTTAAGATTTTTGATTTACGATTTACGAAGGGCAGAGGAACTTTTGAGGCTTTTTTTAGGCATATTATCCCTTTTATTTCCTGCAGATCTACGCAGAAAAATTAGCAGACCTTCACAGATTTTTAGAGTCGAAGCCAATGTCAGCCTGAGCGCCTGCCTGATGGCTAGTCAGGGAGTCGAAGCCCTTGTCGCAAACCACTCCAAAACCATCCTCGCTTCTTCAATTGATTGCGGGAGATTAATCACAGCACAAATATTTCAGACTTCGAACTTCATAATTCAGACTTGGTGAGACCGCTTCGTTCCTCGCGGTGACGACACTGATTACTGGGTACCACCTACTTTTCATACTTCTCATTTCATCTTTTAGACTTTCTTTGCTTCTTCAATTCTTTGTGGGAGAAAATCCTTGCGTCACCGCGAGAGATTTTTAAAAACCACATAGCCACAGTAGCAAACATAGATTTGGTATAAGTTGAGCCCAAACTGGAAAAAGAGCCTAATAACTATTAACTAGTCCAAAAATTGACGCAAATTTTTTCCCCATAGCAAGCATAGAAAAAATAGCTTCATAAACTCTTCGCCTCTTCAATCCTTTGCGGGAGAGTAATCACAGCCTACTTTTCAGACTTCTCATTTCAAATTTCAGACTTTCTTTACTTCTTCAATTCTTTGCGGGAGATTAATTCTTAAACGCCAATATTTAAGACTTCATAATTCTTAATTCAGACTTGTTGAGACCGCTTCGTTCCTCGCGGTGACGACACTGCCTACTGCCACTGCCTACTTACTTTGCGGGAGATAAAAACCGCTGCGTCGCTACGCCGCCGCGAGCTTTAAGAAACCTGAAATAACTTTTTCCAATCGGTAACAAGCCTAGTATCCCAAAAGCATTTAATTCTTTCAACTTTCTGTTTATCTTCCCCATTCTGTTTTTCACCAAAAACTTTACTTGTGAGTCAAATCCCTTCCTCTGAAGAAACCCAAGAAAAATTACCGAGAAACCTAGGACTTTGGGGTGTATGGATGCTAGTTGTCAATGGCCTGATTGGAGCTGGTATTTTTGGCCTTCCCAGCGGGGCAGCTGCTTTTGCAGGAGAATACAGCGTTTGGATTTATGCTTTCTGTGCACTTTTGATGCTTCCAATCATTCTCTGCTTTGCTGAGTTGGGAAGCTATTTCAGAGGAACCGGAGGACCTATCAAATATGGAACACTGGCCTTCGGCAAGTTCGTGGGTTTTCAGGGAGGATGGTTGTATTACCTAGCCCGATTAATCTCCTTTGCCGCCAATACAGTTTTATTGACAGACAGTATTGCCTACTTTTTCCCTATAGCTGGGGAAGGAAGCGGAAGGTTGATTTCTCTGGCGGTAACCTGCCTGGGTTTAAGCCTGATCAATGTACTGGGTTCCTTGGAGTCTATCCGAACCATGACCCTATTCACGGTGATCAAATTCGCCGTGCTGATAGGCTTAATCTTCGGAGGCTTTACCATGCTTGGAGCAGATGTGATTCCCAGATTCAACTCTCCCCTACCTGCAGGTTCCGATTTAGGAAAGGCCACATTACTCCTGATCTATGCATTTGTGGGCTTTGAAGGGGCTGTAGTGCCGGCGGGAGAAGCCAAAAGGCCAGAGCGTGATATGCCTTTAGGATTACTTTTAGGCTTAGGAATCGTGGCCATTTTGTATATGCTGATTCAATTGGTTTCCCAAGCTGCTGTTCCGGATTTGGCTAGTTCCACCACTCCCCTATTAGATGCTTCTTCCGCCCTATTTGGAGAAATTGGAGCCGTGATCTTGATGATAGGCGTGGCAACTTCCGTGATAGCCAACCTTATCAGTTCCATGTTTTCTGCAACCCGGGTGACCTATGCCCTATCCCTAGAGAATTCACTTCCCGCTTGGTTTGGGCAGGTTCATAGCAAATACCTCACTCCTTCAAACTCAGTGATCTTTTTTGGCATTTCTGCCTTTGCTTTAGCTGCTATGGGTTCCTTTACCTTCTTGGCAGCTTTGACAGTATTAGCAAGACTCTTTCTATTTGGAATGAGTTGTGCGGCTGTGCCAGTCCTCAGACCAAAATTCAAAGGACCCGGCAGATTTATTTTAAAAGGAGGAAAGCTGATTCCTGTTTTAGGCATACTTGCCTGTATCTGGCTGATGTTCCAAGTCAGCTTGACCTCCGTATGGATGACCGCCATGTTTGTAGCAATCGGAACCGGATTGTATTGGGTTGGGAAGAAAGGGAAGTGAGAGAATTTTGATTTACGAATTACGAGGGTGAATGAACAATAACTTCAATCAAATTCACTACATAATCTAATTTCGGGTAAAGCTTTGATTAACGGGTTATAATTTTTTCTTTGGCTTTGTGGAATTCTTCCAAAATGATTTTTGCATATTTTTTCACCTTTTTAGGACAATCATCTTCTTCTAAATCAGATAAAATAAATTTTGTAGAATTATCGATTTGGTTGTAAAAAGCACTAATTGCGATTTTATTCTTCATTAAATCGAAATTCATCTCAACCAACTCATCAATTTCAGACTCAATGGTGAAGAGGATTTCTAACTCATCATCTTCATAAGATTCAATGTCAAAAAGATCGAATGCAGATGCAATATTTTCTAATTGTGTAAGCTCCCCCGAAAATTGGGCCAGTCAAAAGTTTACTTTTCACCCGATAAGCGAAGGTAAGTGAATACTCCAAGTGGTTCAAGACCAAGGCGAGCGGTTGGCTTGGGCCAACCGGTCTTGAGCCGCTTTCCGCATTCACTTTTGCGCTGCTTTACGGTTTGAAAAGTAAAAGATATGTTCATTTTAGTTCTTTCAATAAGTCAACGGGAGTCCGATATCCAAGTGCCTCATGGGGCCTTTCCCGGTTATAATCTTCCATCCATTCCATCGCTTTTTCCCTGACCTCATCCAGAGAATTAAATACATTGGAGCTAAGCAGTTCTTTTCTGACCGATCCGTTACAGCGTTCCACATAGCCGTTTTGCATCGGCTTGCCCGGCTGGATAAAGACCAGCTCAATGTTCTTCTCCCTACACCAGTGATCCAACAGACGGGAGATAAACTCCGGTCCATTGTCCACGCGGATCATTTTGGGGAGGCCCCGGACCAGCTCAACAAACTCCAACACTCGGATTACCCGTTGTGCCGGAAGTGAAAAATCCACTTCCATAGCCAGCATTTCCCGGTTATAGTCATCCAGAATGTTAAGAACCCGAAAGTGCCTGCCGCTCCAAAGGCTATCGCTCATGAAGTCGATAGACCAGACTTGGTTGATCGATTCCGGCCTGTATAGGGCCTGTTTGATCCTTGCCGGTAGCCGCTTCTTGTGTCTGCGTCTGATGTTCAGTCCCATGGCAGAATAGATCCGGTAGACCTTTTTATGGTTCCATAGATGGCCTTTTCTGCGAAGCCGGTAATGGGACTGCCAAAAGCCAATGGCAGGGTGTTTGGCTACCAGTTCTTCCAGCGCCTGGATCACGGGCATATCGTTTTTTGGTTTGGGGTGATACTGGAAAGTACTTCGTGGCACACTAAGCGTTTTACACGCCTGACGTTGGCTCACTCCATGTTCTTCGACCATGAACTGAACCAGCATGCCTTTTTCGTCAGGCGTCAGAGCTTTTTTGCCACCGCATCCTTGAGAGCCTCATGCACCAGACTCAGATCGGCAAACATCCGCTTTAGGCGGGAATTCTCTTCCTGAAGTTCTTTCAGCTTTTTGACCTCACTGGCTTCCATTCCGCCATAACGCTGCTTCCATTTATAAAAAGTGGCAGGTGTAACTTCCATTTCACGACAGATTTCTTCTACTTTTCTGCCGGCCTCATGAGCTTTGATCGCTTTGACGATCTGCGTTTCTGTGAATCTCGATTTTTTCATAATAACCATTTAAAGTTGATAATTTCAATTCAACTTTCAAATGGCCGACTTTTAGGGAAGCTTACAATTGTATTTGAAAATTCTTCGCAAACTCTCTTTTCTGGTCTTGAATAAAATCCGGAATACTATCTAAAAAATCTTTGTTCTTTTTGCTTTCCTCTGCTAAGATTTTTTTTTGTTCATTAGACAGCCTATTAAAAGCATTTGCAAGTATTTCATTAAGATTTATCTCTATTGCCAAAGATTGATTTTTAGATTTAATTGTCTTTGATACTTTATTGATATTCTCTTCAATTGGAGATTCAAAATCTAGGCCTTTATCTTCATCGTTACACATTTCAACAAAATCCTTTTCTGTCAAAATTTTTATTTGATTTCCTTTTTCAATTAGTTCCTCTGCTTTCCTATGTTTCGAACTTTTCTCATAACCAGCTAATTTGGTTGAATCTTGAGTTCCAACAACTAACATAGTGGTCTTTTGAGTTACTGAGTCAAAAACATTGCACCCAACTCTTGCTGCAATTATTGCAGCTTCTTTTCTTGGTAATGATAAAGAACCCGTAAACACCAAGTTTTGTCCAAAAAGAGAGCCTTCAGGATTTCCATCTTGCTTGATAGAACTTGTATAATCAAATTTTGAAGTCCTTTGGTTGATTGGGTTACCAATTCTTTTAAACCAATCATCAATCGACATTTCTTTAACTAAACAAGCATTCACAACAATTAGACCTGCAGCAATTGCATCTTGAAGTGCGTCATGGTGTTCAAATTTAATATTTAGATAGTTAGCAATGTTTTTAAGCCCGTACCCTTTATTTGCAAATTGCTCCCAAGTTCTTCTTGTTATTTTGGCTGAATCAAGCCACTTTGTTTTTATTGATGGCAGTTGGTATTCTTCACAAACCCTAGTTAATGCTACTCTATCAAATGGCATATGATGAACAGTGATTTTTTCTTCGAGTCGACTTTTTATTTCTTCATAGATTTTATCAAAAGTCGGGGAGTTTTTTACATCAATTTCGTCTATGCCATGAATGGAAATATTAAATGGATCAAAATATGATTCTGGATTTATCAAAGTACTCCATTTATTAATCACTTTTCCATTTTCAAATTCTGCAATTCCTATTTGACAGATACTTGAATAATCTGCATTTGCAGTTTCTACATCTAATGCTAAAAAATTCATAATAATCAGATTTTAAAATGCTTTAATAACGTTTTTTGTTTGATGCTTATCCCGAAGGGTATGCACTATACACCTTGTTGAGCAGATTTTTCTTTTTCATAATCTCGAATAAAACTTGAGAAGTGAGTATGCCGAGAAAATTGTCAAGACTAGGAATAGTACAATGCTAGTCCACTTGGCATACTTTTTTGGTTCATTCATATTCATTCTCTTAAAGACACTTCTGTTAATCCAAAATCCGAGTAGCGAGATAAAAGCAATCTCTAGAGTCAAAATGACAAATTGTGCAAGCATGAAATAAGTCATGTCTTCGCGTAGTCGACCATTCTCCCATCTAAAGTCACTCGGGATAAAGATTGGATTTATATACGTGTTCAAGTAAAGCAAGACCCATAGGATGAATACTAATACTAGCAGATTGTAGCTTGAATATATGTTCCACTGAAGTGTCTTCATTTTAAATTGCTCACAACGGCTCTGGCTATGGCAAGTGCGGGATTTTGAAACCGAATCTTTGTCCGCCAGACCGAATTTTATTTAGTTGTAATAAATTTATATTTAAGCAGTCAGCCCGCATTTGCTATAGCCGATGTTGCACTAAACCTTCGGTAGTTTCAAGAACAGCCAAGAAGCGGTAACTTTTTAGATCATTCATTAACTCTTATTAATCATGAAAAAAAAAGGAAACCATCCTCCAGGCTGCCTGTTCCAAGATAGCTGGATTTGCTGAACTATTAGCCAAGTTTGAGCAAAAAGTTACAGTGGCTGGCAAAAGTCAAAGCACCGTAACGAACTATGGCCGTCACTTGGCCAAACTTGCTCTTCATTTCCATGAATTACCCACTGAGGTTGATCCCGACCGGATCAATGATTACCTGCATCTGGTCAAGCGTGGACACAACACTCCCTCGGATTCCTACTTTAAGTTCACCGTCTACGCCCTTCGTTTCGCCTATCGGATCGAGGGGATGAAGGACAAGCGGATCGAACTTCCTACCATCAGGAGGAGTAAGAAGCTTCCGGTCGTTCTCAGTCAGGAAGAGGTCCGTAGACTTCTTAAAGCTCCCAAACTGCTCAAACACCGTGTGCTGATTGGCCTGCTGTATGGCTGTGGTCTTCGCTGCTTTGAAGTTCGGAATCTGAAGATCGCCGACTTGGATTTTGACCGGAAAGTCCTTCACGTGAAGGATGGCAAAGGCAGGAAAGACCGCTACGTCCCGCTGGCTGACATGCTGATCCGTGGACTGAAAGCCTATCTGGAAGCCGAACAGCCCAACGAATGGGTGTTCAACAGCAAAGATCAGGAGATCAAAGGCAGGGCCGGCGGCGACTTCGACTCCCGGTATTCCCAGCGGGGTGTGCAGTGGGCTGTGAATGAAGCCAAAAAGAAAGCAGGGATCCAAAAGCCGATGAACGTTCACACGCTCCGGCATACCTATGCCACCCACCTGCTGGAGGAAGGACTGGATATTCTGACCATTAAAGATTTGCTGGGACACGAATGCATCGATACCACCATGATTTATCTGCACGTGGCCCAGACCGAGAAGAGCCGTGCCTTCAGTCCCCTGGACAGACTCTACCTGTCCAGAAAGTGAAAGCAGGCTTTGAAGTGGCCCATGTCCTCAGACTTCACTGGCCGGAAGTGGAAAGCCACCCGCAGCTCAACCGCTGGCAGTTGAGAACGCTGTCTGCGATCAAGCGTTGCCGAACCGCTGACTTGGGAGGTCATGTGGATGCCTGCACCGACTGCGGGAATACACGGATCAGCTATAACAGTTGTAGGAACCGCCATTGTCCGAAGTGCCAGGGCAAGAACAGAGAGGATTGGATATCAAAGCGGGAAGCCGAACTGCTTCCTGTGCCCTATTTCCATGTCGTGTTCACGCTCCCCGACACGCTGAATCAACTGGCAATGTACCAGCCTAAGGCAGTCTATGACTGCCTGTTTGAAGCGTCTTGGCGAACTATAGCATGCTTTGCAAAAGACCCAAAGCATCTGGGCGCAAAACCGGGAATGATTGCCATTCTCCATACCTGGGCCTGCCTGTATTCTAAGGTTTAAACAAGAAGATTTTCAGTTTTTTTTTCATGCGGCATATTTTAATATGTCTACATAGCTGGAATTTCGATTGACAACGGCAAAAGCCCTTGCGAGAAGTTT
>Ga0189276_10232_pt1 | contig 44308 bp, 39 predicted proteins | sample N26A31minimetaG_FD_130321 | JGI IMG/M metagenome (GOLD analysis project Ga0189276, IMG submission 130321) | Marine microbial communities from the Costa Rica Dome - N26 A3-1 mini metaG | ecosystem: Environmental > Aquatic > Marine > Oceanic > Photic zone | place: Costa Rica: the Eastern Pacific... | reverse complement strand
TTTTGGGTTTGACAAAACTGGTTTGCAAAACACCCATAAACAGCGTCAAACTGAAGCTAAATTATGCACAAGAAACGTACCGAACCATTCACCGAACTCTACACCTTTTATATGGTTTTATTTAATATCAGATGAATGCATAAAAAACAAAAAGCACTGTCAATCAGTCGATTAACAGTGCTTTAATACCAACTATTTAGTGGTTCGTCGGGGTGGCAGGATTCGAACCTGCGACCTCCTGCTCCCAAAGCAGGCGCGATAACCGGGCTACGCTACACCCCGAACATAATTTAATTCCAAATACTTAGGAAAAAGCGGAGAGACTGGGACTCGAACCCAGGCGACAGTTACCCGCCGACAGATTAGCAATCTGCTCCGTTACCACTCCGGCACCTCTCCCAATACTTCTTATGAACTTGCACTCTAAAAATGCGGATGCAAATGTACCTTTTCATCCGAAAGAACGCAACTATTTTCCGTTTTTTTTAATTAGGAACTGATTTTATGAACATTACTCTGGATACTCAACCCGTAGATGGTAGATATTGGTCAGTTTTTGCTTCAATACTTTCTTGACCATCTCTATTTCCTTTAGGGTGATATTGGCATTTAAAAATTGGTTGGCCTGCATCTGTCCCTTCACTATTTTCTCCACAAATTCATCAATTACCAAAAAAGTTGGGTTCTTCAAACTCTTGGAGGCTGCCTCAACGGCATCTGACATCATTAAAATGGCGGTTTCTTTTGAAAATGGAATTGGACCCGGATACCTAAAGTCGTTTTCATCTACTTCCGCCTCCATCTCCTGCTGTTTCTTATAGAAATAGTATACCAATGTGGTGCCATGATGGGTTCTGATAAAATCTATGATTCTATCGGGTAGATTGTTCCTTCTTGCAATTTCAATTCCCTGGATCACATGATCAATTATAATTTTGGCGCTCTCGCGAGGTGGCAGGTCATCATGTGGGTTAACATTGGTCACCTGATTCTCTGTAAAGAACGTTGGCTTCTCCATCTTGCCAACATCATGATAAAGGGCTCCAACCCTAACCAGCATGGCATTGGCTCCTATCTCATTGGCTGCTGCTTCGGCCAAGTTGGCCACCTGTAAAGAATGGTGAAAAGTTCCTGGGGCCTTGTCTGAAAGTTCTTTTAACAGTTTAGAATTAGTGTCTGAAAGCTCTAATAGGGAAACATCGGATATTAGCCCAAACAATTTTTCAAACATATAGATAAGAGGCTGTGCAAAAAGTGTCAATAGTCCATTTAATACAAATACCCCAAACAATATCCATTCTATGTTCTCAAGGTTTCCTTCGTGAATGGCATGGAATGCAAAATAACCTATGATATAAATCAAGGTAATCTGCCCTACGGATATGAACAAATTAGCCCGTTTATACAGTTCGGATGCCGTTAAAATGGTAACTATACCTGCTATGGTCTGCAAAAAAATATACTCGAAGCTATTGGGCACCACAAAACCAAGAATCAATACGGTGAGTACATGTACAAAGAGTCCCAACCTCGCATCAAAAAAATTCTTGAGTACCAAAGGAAGAATACACAATGGTACTCCATACACATAACTCTCATTGTTCTTTACCATTAACGTGGTGGCAAGGACCATGAGCAATATGTTGAAAAAGATGAAAGTTACTTTATTGTTGTTCTTAAAAATTTCATTTCTGTACCGCTTTAAAAACAGGAACAACATAATAAGCACCAAGGCCACCAATATCGTGTAACCCAAAATGATATAATAATAGTTATTCCCTCTCCATAATTCGGACTCATATTCCTCTTTTAAGGAATTAAGTATCTTAAAATTTTCAGCTTCAACAACCTCTCCCTTAGCTATGATCAATCTGCCTTGGGACACTTCCCCCCTAGTATATGAAATTCTTGACAGCTCTTGTTCCAAAGCACTTTCCGTAAGCGCTTCATCATAAAAAAGGTTGATTCTCAAGCTGGTTTGTATTACACTTTCCAACCCAATCCTGTTTTCAATAGCGCTATGTGATAGTTCTGCGGAGACACGCCTTTTTGCACTTTCCAAATCAAGAAAATCACTGGGAGCTACCGGAACGGCTTCATTGTTTCTTACCACTATAATGGAGTTGGAACCAGGATGGTTTTCAAATACCCCAAGCGAGTATATGTTGTCAATGACATCCATACCTATTTTAAGGGCATCACGCTGTTGCCTTGCTGTGAAAGTATTGGTGGCAAACCATTGCTCCAACCCTTTTTGTACATCATTCTTTACGGTTGTAACAATAGACCCATCAAAAGTATAATAATCAGTTTTGCTATTGCGGATGGAAAGTTGTTCTTGGGCAATCTCTTCTTGGTTTTTCTTTATGGAGAAATCAATGGGTGCATATAAATTCTCATACTGCCAAGGCTTGCCTTTTTGAAACTCGTACTTAAACTTGCCTCCTTTTGGGAAAAAGAAGACAATCAACGCTACAGATATTAGATATAGAAAATACTTGTAGGCAAGTGATTGATGTTTATATACATTGTCCAAAGCTTTTCCCATTCCGAATACTGTTATCATCAAAAATAGAAAATATAAATTAAGGAAAACGACACCAAGTCGACTTAAACCTTTGGATTTAATTTTAGTATTTTCGTAACCTAATAATGCACATATGAACAAAGTTGTAATCGTTTCAGCTGCAAGGACGCCTATAGGAAGTTTTATGGGAGCCTTGTCCACTATACCAGCACCCGAATTAGGCGCCGTAGCCATTAAAGGCGCTTTGGATAAGATTGGCTTGGCCCCGGAAAAGGTCGAAGAAGTTTTGATGGGCAATGTAGTACAAGCTGGAACAGGACAAGCTCCGGCAAGACAAGCAGCCCTTTATGCAGGTATTCCGAACACGGTTCCTTGCACCACTGTAAATAAAGTGTGCTCTTCAGGAATGAAAGCCATTATGCAAGGAGCCCAATCCATTGCTTTGGGAGAAAATTCCATTGTTGTGGCCGGTGGCATGGAGAACATGAGCCTTATTCCCCATTATGCTTACATGAGAAATGGACTGAAATTTGGCCCAGCCACCATGGTTGATGGCATGCAAAAAGATGGCCTTGTGGATGCTTACGACCAAAATGCCATGGGCGTTTGTGCAGATGCCTGCGCTGCTAAATATGATTTTAGCAGGGAAGACCAAGACGCTTTTGCCGTACAATCCTATCAAAGGTCGGCAGAAGCTTGGAAAGCAGGCAAATTCAAGAATGAAGTAGTTCCCGTGGAAGTGCCCCAACGCAGAGGTGAACCTGTCATTGTGGACCAGGATGAAGAATATACAAACGTAAAGATTGATAAAATACCCGCATTACGACCAGCTTTTACCAAAGATGGTACTGTGACTGCCGCAAATGCATCCACCATTAATGATGGTGCCGCTGCCGTGGTACTTATGAGTGAAGAGAAAGCCAAAGAATTAGGGTTACAACCGTTGGCATATATCAAAAGTTATGCAGATGCCGCCCAAGAACCTGAATGGTTCACCACGGCTCCTGCAAAAGCACTGCCAAAAGCACTGGACCGTGCAGGGATTACCATGGATGATATTGACTTTTTTGAGCTCAATGAAGCCTTCTCAGTGGTCGGTCTGGCAAACATGAAAATCTTGGGGCTAAACGATTCCAACGTTAATGTGAATGGCGGTGCGGTTTCATTGGGCCATCCTTTAGGATGTTCTGGAGCTAGAATTACCATTACGCTCCTCAATGTCCTTGAACAGAATAATGCAAAATTAGGCGCAGCTGCCATTTGTAACGGTGGTGGAGGTGCTTCTGCCATAGTTTTGGAAAGAATTTAGACATCCTATATCATCAATAAATGCAATATGGAATTTGCCCACTGAGCATCGTTGCCATCCGGACACTTCCCGAAGATCATTCCGAAATGATTTCCCAAGTATTGTACGGGGAACATTTTAAAGTTTTGGAATATCGAAAAAAATGGAGCAGGATCAGAGTGGCCCATGATAAATGTGAGGGATGGATTTCCAACAATCAATATAAATTGATTTCTGAGGAGGTATATGTTGAAATGGACCAAAGAATCAGTCAAATGATTTCTTCTGACATTGTCTCCCACGTCTGCACTGAAGATGGCATGCTACTCCCCATTGTATTAGGTTCCACGGTATCATCAACAGCACTCTTAAACCATACCTTTGAGGGGAGTTTTATTGAAGGGAAAAACCAAAAAAGCGAATTGATAGACACTGCCTTTCTCTACCTAAAAGCTCCTTATCAATGTGGCGGTAAAACGCCTTTTGGTATAGATAGTTCTGGTTTTACCCAAATGGTTTACAAAATTAATGGTGTGGCATTGAGTAGGGATGCTGAAGGTCAATCCAAACAAGGTGAAGCCCTGAGCTTTATTGAAGAGAGCGAACCTGGCGACCTTGCCTTTTTTGACAATAATGAAGGGGTTATTGATCATGTTGGAATTATTTTAAAGGACAACTATATTATCCATTCCAATGGCCATGTCCGAATTGATCGTTTGGACCACACAGGAATTTTCAATACCGAAGAAAAACTATACACCCATAAACTTCGGGTCATTAAAAAAATTATCTAACAAAAAAAGGGACCAATTTGGTCCCTTTCTATTTTTATCAAGAGCTGTATTACTCGCCCAAGAGCTTTTTAATTCTCATAAAGTTATCGGTATCTCCCAAGGCTCCGTAAATATTCTTCAACTGGGAAAGAATACTTTGGTTATCGGGATTGGTTTTTACGGCATTTTCCAAAACTGTGGCACCTTCCAAGAACAAGCTGTCTTTTTTATCTTTAAGTTGATCGTACTTTGTAATATCCGCTTTAGAACTTCCAAGTGCGTTCATTTCATCAATAAGCCCGTTACCTTCATTCACATAGGTGGTAGAAAGGTTCAAAAGGGCATTGATATATCCTGGATCAATGGCCAAGGTCTTTTTGTAAGCATCCCTTGCTTCTTCCAAGTTGCCTTGTTCCATATTGATAACCCCAATGTTGTATAACAAATCTGGGTTGTCAGGTTCCATTTCTGAAGCTTTGGCCATCAATTCCTTGAACTTATCCTTATCTCCCATGGAGTAATAAAGGTTGGCCTCTCCCAATACCAAGTTCACATCGTCTGGGTTTTCAGACCTAGCATCAGAATAAGCAGCAAGTGCTTTTTCATTATCTCCCAATTGCTGATAGATTAGAGCAATATTCTTTACGATCTCCGGTTTTTTGGAAGGACTTCTTTCCTCGTTTGGATCTTTGTGGGTACCTGCCTTTACATACAGGTCACGGGTACTCTTGTCCATGGTTTCTACCTCACCGGACTCAACATTCACTGCGGTGTAAGTAACTCCACTACCATCATAATCCAACTCTTTCAATTCGTTATAATAGGTCAATGCGTTCTCATAATCTTGACCATTTACTGCACTACTTGCGGCATAGTAAAGGTAGATGGTATCAGTTGGGCTGAGTTTATAGCCTAGGTACAATTTTTCGGCAGCTTCAGTAAACTTTTGGTTATTATTGTCCTCTACAGCAGCATTTACCAAATCTCCAGTAATCTGTGCCAATTTCTGTCTTGCTACGGTGGCGTATTTTTCTTTACCACTGGCTTCTTCAACTGAAATTACCTTATTATAGGCATCAATGGCAGGTTGAAATGCAGTGGCATCCCCTTTTTGGGCCAAATCGGAATACACATTTCCTTTTAAGGCATAATACTGGGCCTGAAGTTTTTCATCGGCAGCATCAATTGTGGATGCAGCTCCCTCCAAAGCAGTCTTGGCACCTGCTGTATCTCCGCCTTTCAAAGCTTTTTCGGCTGCCTTGATCTCATCCTTTTGAGAGAATCCCATCACTGAAACCCCCATGGCAATTAATATCAAAAATTTAGTCTTCATGTCAAAAATGTAATTATTTAGTGTTTATGATTATTTATTTTCTTCATTGTCAGTATCAATAGCCGTGCCATCTTGCCCCTTAACCTCAATATCCATGATATCGGTATCATCCAAAGGATCATCTTCTTTCATCACTTTGGCCACTGCCGCTATGGAATCGGAATCCTTGAGATTTATAAGCCGGACACCTTGTGTGGCCCTTCCCATAACTCTTAGATCTTCAACACTCATTCTGATGGCAATGCCGGATTTGTTAATGATCATAAGGTCATCTGTATCCGTAACATTCTTAATGGCCACAAGACCACCGGTCTTCTCTGTGATGGAAATGGTCTTGACCCCTTTTCCTCCTCTATTGGTTACCCTATAGTCTTCTATGGAAGATCGTTTTCCATAGCCATTTTCAGAAACGACCAAAATGTCATCTTCAAAATTGTGTACTGATACCATTCCGATTACCTCATCATTGTCATCAGCAAGGGTAATACCACGTACCCCAGATGCATTTCTACCCATGGGGCGAGTCTTTCCTTCCTCAAATCGGATGGCTTTTCCAGACTTTAAACCTAGGAATATCTGACTCGTTCCTGTGGTGAGTTTGGCTTCCAATAGCTCATCTCCATCACGAACGGTAATAGCATTGATTCCATTTTGACGCGGTCTTGAATATTGCTCCAAAGATGTTTTCTTGACCACACCTTTCTTGGTAGCCATAATCACATAGTGGCTGTTCACATAATCCTCATCCTTAAGATCTTGGGTACAGATAAAGGCCTTTACCTTATCCTCAGTTTCAATGTTGATAAGGTTCTGTATAGCCCTTCCCTTAGAGGTTCTGCTTCCTTCAGGGATTTCATAGACACGCATCCAGAAACATTTTCCGTTTTGGGTAAAGAACAACATATATTGGTGGTTGGTACCTACAAACAAGTGTTCCAAGAAGTCTTCATTCCTAGTAGATGAAGCCTTTTGTCCAACACCTCCCCTATTTTGGGTCTTGTATTCGGTTAGCGGTGTTCTTTTGATATAACCAGCATGTGAAATGGTAATGACCACTTGCTCATCCGGAATCATATCCTCTATACTAAGGTCACCTCCCGCAAAATTGATTTCCGATCTTCTCTCGTCACCATATTTTTCCTTAACCTCAAGCAGTTCATCTTTGATGATCTGCATTCTACGTTCTTTCTTGGCAAGAATATCCTTCAAATCCTCAATGGTCTTCAACAGCTCGGCATGCTCATCACGCAGTTTGTCCTGCTCCAGACCGGTAAGCTGACGTAAGCGCATCTCTACAATGGCCTTGGCCTGCACTTCACTGAGCTTGAACCGCTCCATTAAACTGTTTCGGGCCTCATCCACATTGGCAGAGCCACGGATAATGGCAATTACCTCATCAATATTATCGGAAGCTATGATAAGACCTTCCAAGATATGGGCGCGGTCTTCGGCCTTTTTCAGCTCATAGGTAGTCCGGCGTACCACCACTTCATGTCTGTGCTCCACAAAATGATGGATGATTTCCTTAAGGTTCAACAACTGTGGCCTTCCTTTTACCAAGGCAATGTTGTTGACACTAAAGGAAGATTGAAGTGCTGTATACTTGTACAGCATATTCAATACAATATTGGGAATTGAATCTCGCTTAAGGATATAAACGATACGCATCCCTTTTCTATCGGACTCATCCCTAATGGATGCTATACCCTCTATCTTCTTATCGTTAACCAAGTCGGCAGTCTTCTTGATCATATCTGCCTTGTTCACCTGATAAGGGATTTCGGTGACAATAATGCATTCCCTTCCCTGAACTTCCTCAAAGTGGGCCTTGGCCCGCATTACTACACGACCTCTTCCTGTATGGAATGCTTCTTTGACACCATCATAACCATAAATGATTCCTCCTGTTGGAAAATCCGGGGCTTTAATGTGTGTTATAAGTTCATCGATTTCAATATCGCTGTTATCAATGTAAGCCACGGTCCCATCCACCACTTCGGAAAGGTTATGTGGAGGCATATTGGTAGCCATACCTACCGCAATACCTGAAGCTCCGTTTACCAATAGGTTTGGAACCCGGGTTGGCAATACGGTTGGTTCTTGCAGCGAATCATCAAAATTGAGTTGGTGATCTACCGTGTCCTTATCTATATCCGCCAACATTTCGTCAGCGATCTTTCGCATTCTGGCCTCGGTATATCGCATGGCCGCCGGACTATCTCCATCAACGGAACCAAAGTTACCTTGACCATCGATCAACATATACCTAAGACTCCATTCTTGGGCCATACGCACCATGGTATCGTAAACCGAAGTATCACCATGGGGGTGATACTTACCCAATACCTCTCCTACAATACGGGCCGATTTTTTATGTGAACTGGTAGATCTGACCCCCAATTCGTGCATTCCAAAAAGCACTCTTCTGTGAACTGGTTTGAGTCCATCACGAACATCTGGCAGGGCACGTGACACAATGACCGACATTGAATAATCAATGTAGGCAGATTTCATCTCATCCTCTATATTGATAGGAATTAACTTTTCTCCTTCCGCCATGCTAAAATCTTATAGTTTTTTGTGGTTAAAATATCATGGCAATATACGGAAAATAGGCCCTTTACAAACAATAGGGGCTTACTTTATTAAAAAAATTATCAACAGTTCAATCTGTGTTCCGCTGTAGTGATAAACCTTTGTTAAACTGTTAAAAAATGGCCATTATTTCGACAATTACCTATAGTTTATCGATAATGGGTACGGTATTTGACCACGGTAACGATACTTTTATTAATTTTAATTGCGAAAAAGAAAGGTATGGACGATAATTTTTCCCCCAGAGTAAAGGACGTAATAGCATACAGTAAAGAAGAGGCCCTGCGATTGGGCCATGATTTTATTGGCACGGAACACCTTATGCTTGGTCTTTTGCGAGATGGGAACGGCAAGGCCATTAGTATTTTGGATGCTCTTGATGTGGACCTAGATCATCTTCGCAGGAAAGTGGAAATTCTGAGTCCCGCAAATCCAAACACCGGGACAATGCAAAAGGATAAGAAAAATCTGCACCTGACCAGACAGGCAGAACGTGCATTGAAAACCACATTTTTGGAAGCTAAGCTTTTCCAGAGCTCATCCATTAATACCGCACACCTACTGTTGTGCATTCTTAGAAATGAAAATGATCCAACTACGAAGCTCCTCCACAAATTAAAGGTGGACTATGATAACGTAAAAGAACAATTTAAGTCCATGATCACCAGCGATGATGACTATATAGATTCCCCACAGGCGGAATCCTTCCCAAGTGATCCCGATGATGTTGGGGATTCCAAGGAAAGTACTTTTGGCTCCAGTTCGGCCCAAAAGGGAACCAAAAAATCAAAAACCCCCGTTCTTGATAATTTTGGGCGAGACCTTACCCGTTTGGCCGAAGAGAACAAATTGGATCCTGTTGTAGGTCGCGAAAAAGAAATAGAACGCGTTTCACAAATATTGAGCAGGAGAAAGAAAAACAATCCCTTACTCATTGGTGAACCCGGTGTTGGTAAAAGTGCCATTGCCGAAGGTCTGGCACTTCGCATCATCAACAAAAAGGTTTCCAGAATTCTTTACAATAAAAGAGTGGTTACCCTGGACTTGGCCTCTTTGGTTGCGGGCACAAAATATCGCGGGCAGTTTGAGGAACGTATGAAGGCGGTGATGAACGAATTGGAAAAGAATGATGATATTATTCTCTTCATTGATGAAATCCACACCATTGTAGGTGCCGGTGGTGCCACAGGAAGTTTGGATGCCTCCAACATGTTTAAACCAGCTTTGGCGCGAGGAGAAATCCAATGTATTGGTGCCACGACCCTTGACGAGTACAGACAGTATATTGAAAAAGATGGTGCCTTGGAGCGTCGTTTCCAAAAGGTAATGGTAGAGCCCACAAGTGTTGAGGAAACCATTGAAATCCTAATGAACATCAAGGGCAAGTACGAGGACCACCATAATGTCAACTATACCGATGAAGCCATTGTGGCCTGTGTAAAGTTGACCAATAGATACATGACAGACCGTTTCTTGCCAGATAAGGCCATTGATGCCTTGGATGAAGCCGGTTCCCGGGTACACATTGTTAACATGGACGTTCCTAAACAGATTTTGGAACTGGAAAGTCAACTGGAAGACGTTCGTGAGTTGAAGAACAGTGTCGTTAAAAAACAAAAATACGAAGAGGCCGCAAAACTTCGGGATGACGAGAAACGTCTCGAAAAAGAATTGGCCTCGGCACAAGAACGTTGGGAAGAGGAAAGCAAATTGCACAGAGAAACTGTCAGTGAGGACAATGTGGCCGATGTGGTTTCCATGATGAGTGGTATTCCGGTAAACCGAATAGCCCAAACCGAAAGCAATAAATTGGCCAAATTACCAGACCTCATCAAAGGTTTTGTCATTGGACAAGATGAGGCGGTGGCCAAAGTGGCCAAGGCTATCCAACGTAACCGTGCCGGTCTGAAAGACCCCAACAAACCTATAGGTTCATTTATTTTCTTGGGCCAAACAGGAGTTGGAAAAACCCAATTGGCCAAAATTTTGGCCAAAGAACTCTTTGATTCCGAAGATGCCCTTATCCGGATAGATATGAGCGAATACATGGAAAAATTCGCTATCTCCCGATTGGTAGGAGCACCTCCCGGATATGTAGGTTATGAAGAAGGTGGACAATTGACCGAAAAGGTCAGACGTAAACCCTACTCTGTTATCCTTTTGGATGAGGTTGAAAAAGCCCATCCAGATGTATTCAACATGCTTTTGCAGGTATTGGATGATGGATTCTTGACAGACAGCCTTGGCAGAAAAATCGATTTTAGGAATACCATCATCATCATGACTTCCAACATTGGCGCACGCCAATTGAAGGATTTTGGACAAGGTGTCGGGTTTGGTACCGCCGCCAAGAAAGCGCAAGAGGACAGCCATCAGAAAAGCGTTATAGAAAATGCCCTGAAAAAAGCTTTTGCACCTGAATTCCTTAACCGTATAGATGATGTAATTGTCTTCAATCCATTGGAAAAAGAGGACATCCATAAAATCATTGATATAGAATTGGACAAGCTGTACAAAAGAATCAAGGACATCGGTTATGATCTTAGCCTTTCTGACAAGGCCAAGGACTATATAGCAGATAAAGGTTTTGATAAACAGTATGGCGCAAGACCTTTGAAAAGAGCAATTCAAAAGTATATTGAGGATACTCTTGCCGAAGAAATTGTAAATTCCAAACTGGAGGAAGGTGACAGTATCTTTATGGATTTAGATGAAAAGAAAGAAGAGCTTACCATCAAAATAAAGAAAACGGAAAAGTCTCCGGAAACAGAAAAATAAAATGAAAGGTGCAAGCCGAAAAAAGCTGACAGTTGTCAGCTTTTTTTATACCCAAACTTTACCATACAAACGATATTTGCGCCTTTAATCTAATATTTTTCCCCTCCGTTGCCTTTCAATCTATTTTCGCCATGAGACACTATAACTTTTTGGGGAATGAAATTTACTTCTACGAAGAAGACCATCGTGGTACGAGAGTATCAATTGGACATTGGATCTATACAGGTCTTTGACAATTATATGGTCGCTAACTTTGATGAAGGCGCTACGGTCACACTGGAAAGGGCCTATCAAATTATCGGAATATCGGAAATACATTTTAGGGACAGGGATTTTGGATACATCAGCCTGCGTAAAAATTCCTATGCGGTAGACCCTACCATCTACAACTACTTGCGAGGGTTGGAAAATCTAAAAGCATTTGCCATTGTTTCCAAAAAGGAGATAGACATGCACAACTTTAAGATTGAGAAGTTATTCTACAAAAAACCTATGGAATTCTTTATTGAGTTTGAAAACGCCTTGGCATGGGTAAAAAAACGCATCAAGCCCAAAAAATTAGATTAAAAAGCCTATTCTTTATTCCCTTTCTGCATTTTCCGTTTCTGGAGGGCTCAACAACTGTTTATAGGCCTCACCTAGATTTCCAACAATATCAGAAGCCTTCAAAGCCTCATAACCTTTTTGGGATGCAGAAATGTCTCCTGCCAGTCCATGTAGATATACGCCAAAAACAGCCGCATGCAAAGGCTCGTATCCTTGTGCCAACAAACCTGTGAGCACTCCTGCAAGCACATCTCCACTTCCTGCCGTGGCCATTCCCGGATTGCCAGTAGTGTTCACATATCCCTTGTCTTTGTAAACTGTTATCGTGTGCGCACCTTTGATTACCAGAACAATATCGTGCTTGGTTGAAAAAGCTTTTGCCTTTTCCAATTTCTCGAAATCGTCCTTCCATGCACCTATTAATCGCTCCAGTTCTTTGGGATGTGGGGTTAAAATAGATAATGCCGGCACAACTTTTAACAATTTCGGCTGCAATGCCAGAATGTTGAGTCCATCGGCGTCCACCACCATTGGCTCCTTAAAGTACTTCACTAGATTCTTGAACGCCGTTATAGTTTTTTCATTCGTTCCAATGCCCACTCCGACCCCTACCGTTTCGGGAACGAATGGCATATTGACTTCTGTGATGAAATCGTGTTCTTTATCAGTTAACACCATCACTTCTGGCAAAGCCGTTTGTAGGGAATGATACCCGCATTGGGGCACAAATACAGTCACTAAACCGGCCCCTGAGGTTAAACAGGCATTACTTGCCAATTGTACTGCCCCTATTTTACCGTGGCTTCCCCCAACTATCAAAGCATGTCCGTAGGTGCCTTTGTGCGAAAACTTTAGCCTTGGTTTGTATAAAGGCCATAGTTCGGGTTTTCCAATTAATTCATATGCTACTTCTTCGCCATTCAAGAATTCGGGATCCAATCCAATGTCCAAAATTTCCCACTGGTTTACATATACCCCGGTACCCGGTAGAAAAAAAGCCAATTTGGGCACTTGAAAACTAAGCACGTAACTCGCCTCTATCACATAATCCGGGTCCCAAGGCGCTCTATTTGTGGGTAATCCCGAAGGAATATCAACAGACAACACAAAAGCTTGGGATGCATTAATATGTGCAATCAATTGGCCTACCCAATCGTCTGGGGAGCGATTGAGACCAATGCCAAAAATAGCGTCCACAACAATGTGGTTGGGTGAAATTTCGGGAAAGCCACTCTCCTCATTGATAAAGTCTGGCCAAATCTTTCTGTCCTTCAATCGTTCCAAGTTCAAGAGAAAATCTTTGGACCGCTTTTCACTATAATTCACCACATGCACCTTTATGGAATAATCATGCTCCTGAAGGTGTCTGGCCAGCGCTATTCCATCACCACCATTATTTCCGATTCCGCAGAACAATTGAATATTGACACTCGTCCCACGCAAACGGGAGTGTATCCATTCAAAAAGTTTGGTTGCCGCCTGCTCCATAAGAACATCACTGGTAATTTGCTGTTTTTCTATTGTGAATTTATCAGCTTGATAGATTTGCTGGGCAGAAAAAATTTTCATTCAACACAAAAATTTGATTATTTGTACGGATTTCGTAAAAACGACCAGAATCATTTGACGAAGTTTCCAAAAGTACTACTTTTATCACCTCATTAATTACCAATGCAAGTTAAACAAACGGATAGTAATCTTTTATTGATGAAAACTACTTCATCTATCTTCACCGTGATTACCACCACCCCTTTGGGGTAAGTCTGCTATATATCATCCGTCCGTTTATACAATTCATTTTTTCAATATTTCATATTCATATTTCATCATGAAAGTCTTAAAATTTGGTGGCACTTCAGTAGCCAATCCAGAAAATATACGCAAGGTAAAAGCCATAGTACAAAACCTTGGAAATCAAAAATCTGCCGTTGTAGTATCCGCATTTGGAGGAGTAACAGATTTACTGCTCAATACATCAAAGTTGGCATCGGAACAAAACCAAGACTACAAAAAAACACTACAAGAAATAGAAAATAGGCACATTGGTGCTATCAAAGAACTTATTCCCGTACAAAACCAAAGTGCTGTTCTGAGCAAGGTAAAAAGTGATTTGAACGTCTTGGAAACCTTATTGGAGGGTTCCTTCCTGATTGGAGAACTCACCCCAAAACTTTCGGATAAGATTGTAAGCTATGGCGAACTGCTTTCGGCCTACATCATCAGTGAGTTTTTTAAGTCCGAAGGTTTGGACGCCATTTTTAAAGACAGCAGGGAACTTATCATTACCGATGATAATTATGGAAAGGCCAATGTAGACTTTAAAAAAACCAATACCCACTGCAATACTTTTTTTAAGTCCAATCAACATGATGTTGTTTTATTGCCAGGTTTTGTAGCTTCAAGTGATTCCGGAGATTCCACCACTTTGGGGAGAGGTGGTTCCGACTATACCGCCGCTATCATCGCCGCGGCCGAAAATGTAGATATATTAGAGATTTGGACCGATGTAAGTGGTATGTACACTGCCAACCCAAAATTGGTAAAACAAGCAAAATGCATTTCAAACATTAGCTATGAGGAAGCCATGGAGCTTTCACATTTTGGTGCAAAAGTGTTGTATCCCCCTACTATTCAACCAGTTTTGGGCAAGGAAATTCCCATTGCCATAAAGAACACATTTGACCCTGAAAACCAAGGAACGTTGATTGCAAAAAACAACAATGGTAATGGTAAAACCGTTCGTGGTATCAGCCATGTTGACGATATCTGCTTGCTTTCCTTGGAAGGTCCCGGTATGATCGGCATTCCCGGAATATCCAAACGCTTTTTTGAAACCCTATCGCTCAAGAACATTAGCGTGGTGCTCATTACCCAAGCCTCTTCGGAACACTCCATTTGTGTAGGAATATCGGATGACGATGCCCAAAAAGCGGAAAAAGCAGTCAATGAAGCTTTTGAATATGAAATGGCCACCAAGAAAATAAAGCCCGTTATCGTAGAAAAAGACCTTACGATTGTAGCTCTGGTGGGCGACAATATGAAAAGTCATCAAGGACTGAGCGGAAAAATGTTCAGTACCCTTGGTAAGAACAACGTAAATATCAGGGCTATTGCACAAGGAGCATCAGAACGAAACATTTCTGCGGTAATCCGAAAAGAAGATGTTAAAAAGGCACTAAACTCACTTCATGAGACCTTTTTTGAGGAAAACATCAAACAGCTCAACCTGTTTGTAATGGGAGTGGGCAATGTTGGTTCTAAATTTCTGGAACAGATACGTCAACAGAAAAAATATTTGAAGGACGAACTTAAACTCAATGTTAGGGTTATTGGAATCAGTAACTCAAGGAACATGGTGTTTAATGAGAACGGGGTTGCCCTGAATGACTGGAATACTCTTTTGTCCCAAGGTGAAAAAGCGGACAAACAGGCATTTTTTGACCGCGTAAAATTGCTGAATTTCCGCAATAGTGTTTTTGTGGACAATACGGCCAACGAAGAAGTATCAAAAAGTTACCCAGATTATTTACGGAATAGTATTTCCGTGGTTACCTGCAATAAAATTGCATGTTCTTCGGATTATGCCTACTACAAAGAATTAAAACAACTGGCCAAAAAGTACAACGCTCCCTTTCTGTTTGAAACTAATGTTGGGGCCGGACTTCCCATCATAGACACCCTAAAACATTTAATTGCATCGGGCGATAAAGTGAAGAAAATCCAAGCGGTACTTTCGGGCAGTCTTAATTTTGTGTTCAACACCTTCAATGACGCTGTTACTTTCCACGATGTGGTAAAAGAGGCTCAGGAACAGGGGTACACCGAGCCAGACCCTACCATAGATCTAAGCGGTATAGATGTTATGCGAAAGATTTTGATTCTGGCCAGGGAAAGTGGACATGAATTGAATATTGAGGACATTGAAAACGAAGCCTTTTTACCCAAAGAAAGTTTGGATACCAACTCCAATGAAGCCTTTTTTGAATCCTTGAAGAAATATGAAGCTAACTTTCAAAAAATGTATAAGGAGGCCGCAGGTGCAAACAGCAAGCTCAAATATGTAGCCCAATTTGAGGAGGGCAAGGCCAAAGTTGGACTTCAAAAGATACCAAAAGGACACGATTTTTATAATTTGGAGGGGAGCGACAACATTGTATTGTTCTTCACGGAGCGATACCCCAACCAACCCTTGATCATAAAAGGTGCCGGAGCTGGGGCAGATGTTACTGCTTCAGGTATCTTTGCGGATATCATTAGGATTGGAAACTATTGATCATGGAAGAAATCAAAGTTTTTTGCCCGGCCACTATTGCCAATGTTTCGTGCGGATTTGACGTCCTCGGTCTAGCCTTGGATTCCGTTGGGGATGAAATGGTGGTTCGTAAAACTGAAGAAAAGGGCATCCGGATCACCAAAATCAAAGGACAAGATTTGCCCTTGGAAACCAATAAAAATGTTTCTGGTGTAGCAGGTCTTGCCCTCTTGGAAAAGAGTGATTACAATGGTGGTTTTGAGATTGAAATAGACAAGCGCATAAAGCCCGGTAGCGGTATTGGTAGCAGTGCTGCCAGTTCCGCAGGGGCGGTTTGGGCCATGAACGAATTGTTGGGAAGGCCCTTTTCCAAACTCGAACTGGTACAATTTGCCATGCAAGGCGAAAAATTGGCCAGTGATGTAGCCCATGCTGATAATGTGGCGCCCGCTATTTATGGTGGCTTCACCTTGGTTCGCAGCTATGAGCCTTTGGATATTGTTGCCATTCCCACTCCAGACGAACTTTTCGCCACGGTGATCCATCCACAAATAGAAATAAAGACATCGGATTCCAGGAAAATTTTAAAAACAACCCTATCCCTTGAAAAAGGCATAAAGCAATGGGGAAACCTAGGCGGGCTTATTGCCGGCCTCTTCCAAAGCGATTATGATTTGATCGGACGCTCCCTTCAGGATCATATTGTGGAGCCTATTCGCTCGATATTGATTCCAGCCTTTGACGACATCAAAACCAACGCAATGGCCGCTGGGGCATTGGGTGGTGGAATTTCCGGTTCCGGCCCATCCATCTTTGCGTTGAGCAAGGGCGAAAAAATAGCTCAAAATGTCGCTAAATCCATGGAAGCGACCTATAAGACCATTGGAGTTCCTTTTGACATCCATATATCGAAAGTAAATGTCCAAGGCGTTAAAAAATTAGCATAGAACATGAGGTTTTACAGTTTAAACGATTCCAACATACAAGCCACTTTTAAGGAAGCTGTGATAGCGGGCATTGCTCCGGACAAGGGTTTATATTTTCCAGAACGGATAACACCGCTATCCCCCATTTTTTTTGACAACATCGAGTCGCTTTCAAACCATGAGATTGCCTTTAAGGCCATTCAGCAGTTTGTAAGTGATGATATTCCGGATGCGGTTTTGAAAGAAATCATTGCCAATACCTTGGATTTTGATTTTCCTGTGGTGGATATCGAAGAAAATGTAGCTACGCTTGAGCTGTTCCATGGTCCAACCATGGCCTTTAAGGATGTAGGTGCCCGGTTTATGGCCAACTGCTTGGGGTATTTTTCCCAAGGCGAAACCACGGAAGTTACCGTGTTGGTGGCCACTTCCGGAGATACCGGTGGTGCTGTGGCCAATGGCTTTTTAGGGGTTGATGGTGTAAATGTGGTGATTTTGTATCCCAGCGGCAAAGTGAGCGACATCCAAGAAAAGCAATTGACCACCTTGGGGCAGAATATTGTGGCCATGGAGGTCAATGGCACGTTTGACGATTGCCAACGTATGGTGAAAGCTGCTTTTTTGGATTCGGAGATTACGGACCATAAAAAGTTGACATCGGCGAACAGCATCAATGTAGCCCGTTGGCTGCCTCAGCTGTTCTACTTTTTGTTTGCCTACAAGCAAGCCAAATCCAAAGGAAAGGAAATCGTTTTTTCGGTACCTTCTGGAAACTTTGGAAATATCTGTGCCGGAATGGTCGCCCAAAAATTGGGTATGCCCGTAAAGCACTTTGTTGCCGCTACCAACGTAAACAAAGTGGTGCCCAATTTCATGCAGAAAGGAGTTTATGAGCCTATGCCTTCCATAGCTACTATTTCCAATGCCATGGATGTGGGCGATCCCAGCAATTTTGTCCGAATCAGACATTTGTACCAAGACGATTTATCCACACTTCAAGGAAGTCTTTCCTCCTTTTCCTTTACCGATAAAGAGACCAGAACAGCCATGGAAAAGATCCATTCCCAAACAGGATATGTAATGGACCCACATGGCGCTGTTGGATACCTTGGGTTGAAGGAGTATCAAAAAAATCATCCAAATACCTATGGTATTTTCTTGGAAACAGCACACCCTGTAAAGTTTTTGGACGTTGTTGAAGAGACCCTGGGAATCACTCCTGAAATTCCGGCGCAAATTCAAAAGGTATTGGGCAAAACAAAAAAATCAAACAAGATTACCAATTATGAAGAGCTAAAATCTTATCTACTGGAGAATTAGAAGGTTTTGGTTTTCAATTAACAAAGGTTTGTTCAAAACAATGATCAAGATCGAAGTTGGTCTAGCCTGAAATCAATAAATTTATCCCATAAATTAATTGAAATGAAAACTACAGCATTGTACGATACCCATGTTTCCTTGGGTGCTAAAATGGTCCCTTTTGCAGGATACAACATGCCCGTCTCCTATGAGGGGGTGAACATTGAACATGAGACTGTTAGAAAAGGTGTGGGGGTATTTGATGTTTCGCACATGGGTGAGTTTTTAGTTGAAGGCCCCAAAGCTTTGGAACTCATTCAAAAAGTATCTTCCAACGATGCATCCAAGTTAAGCATTGGTAAAGCCCAATATAGCTGCATGCCCAACGAAACAGGAGGTATTGTGGATGATCTTATCATCTATCAAATAAAAGAGGAAACTTATCTTTTGGTGGTCAATGCTTCCAACATCCACAAAGATTGGGACCATATCTCAAAATATAATGCGGCCATAGGTGCCGATATGCGAAATTTATCTGATGATTATTCGCTTTTGGCCATTCAAGGCCCAAAGGCTGTGGAGGCTATGCAATCGCTATCCTCCGTAGATCTCTCTGCCATTACATTTTACAATTTTGTAGTGGGTGATTTCGCAGGAGTGGAACACGTCATCATTTCGGCAACAGGATATACTGGTTCCGGTGGGTTTGAAATTTACTGTAAGAATTCCGAAGTCAAACAAGTATGGGACAACGTATTTAAAGCTGGTGCCGATTATGGTATCAAACCCATTGGTTTGGCGGCCCGCGACACCCTTAGATTGGAAATGGGTTATTGCCTTTACGGAAACGATATTGATGACACTACTTCGCCTTTGGAAGCTGGATTGGGCTGGATTACCAAGTTCACCAAAGATTTTGTAAATAGTGATGCCTTGTCCAAAGAAAAAGAGGTAGGCCCCAAACGGAAACTCATCGCTTTTCAGATGGAGGAAAGAGGGATTCCCAGAACGGGTTATCCCATTTTGGATACTGAAGGCAATCAAATAGGAAAAGTGACCTCGGGAACCATGTCGCCATCACTTTCAAAAGGAATTGGTTTGGGCTATGTTCCTGTAGAGCACGCCAAGATAGACCAGTCCATTTCTATTCAAATCCGAATTAACAAAGTACCGGCAACCGTAGTGAAACTGCCATTTTATAAACCTTCATCGTAGCGTTTGGACAAAAAAAAGATATTGATACTGGGAGCAAGCGGTTTTGTGGGCAATGCCATATACAAAGAGCTCTGCTCCTATTTTGATACCTATGGTACCTATTGTTCCAACACTTCTTTTGCTACGAACAAGCAATTTTTGAGATATGATTTGCAGGAGGACGACATCTTTCAGGTACTTGAAAATGTACGACCCGATGTCATCATTTCAGCTTTAAGGGGAAGTTTTGGCGCCCAAATCCAAGCGCATCAACATTTGATGGAGTACTTGATGAAGTACAAGACCAAACTGTATTTTATCTCATCAGCCAATGTTTTTGACGCTTACAGCAAGTTTCCTTCCTATGAGTATGACAAGACTCTATCTGAAAGTGTCTATGGTCGTCTCAAGATCAAAATTGAGAATATGATGATGCGACTTCCGAAGGAAAAAACCGCGATTTTGAGGATTCCCATGGTCTTTGGCAATACTTCCCCCCGGGTCAGGGAAATAAAAACGAGCTTGGAGAATAACGAGGCCATTGAAGTGTTTCCCAATCTTATCATCAATGTAACCAACGATGACCGTTTGACCCAACAAATCCATTACCTGATCAACAGGAACAAAACCGGGATCTTTCATTTGGGCAGTACCGATCTTATCCATCATGAAGATTTCATCAAGGACATTATAAAGCGCATGGGCAACTATCACCCGTTGATAAAGCGGGTTTACACCACTAATGAGGATCGTTATCTCGCAGCACTTCCCAAAGACCATATGTTACCCAAAAACCTAATGATCACAAGTCAGGAAATTATTGACCACCACATTCCTGTGGATTAAGAGGTTCTTTCTCTTTCTTTGGTTTCTTTCAAACTAAAATGGTAAACGAAAGAAAATATGCTTATTTTTAAGTGTGATAACCATCTAACATCAACCTTAAAAACCAACCGTGAATAAATATCGTTTTTTTTTGATCATAGCTTTGACAGGTCTTGTAACTGCCATGGGGCAAAATTCAAAATCCAAAGAAAGCATAAGCCATCCACCTTGTAACGAGTTTGCGATTCCAAGGTATATTGCCCAAAAAATTAAAAGCCCAATTACACTTGATGGTAAACCAGATGAAGAAATCTGGCAAAAAGCAAAAAAGTCAAGGAATTTTGTAGACTTGATTTACGACACTGAGACCATACACGAAACCAAGGCGGCAGTAGTTTGGGATGATGAATACCTATATGTGGCCTATTGGGTAACCGAACCGGATGTTACGGCCACATTGACCGAACGTGATTCTCCCATATACAAAAATAATGATGTTGAACTGTTCGTTGCCGGTAAGGATGCGTATTACGAGTTTGAAATAAATTCATTCGGCACTATTTACGAAGTGTTTTTTGTTTGGGAAGATGCTTACCTGTCCCAGGGATATGACAAAGTGCCCAATCTTGGTCCCAACGCAGAGAAAAAAAGGGATTTTCGGGGAGTTGGCTACAGACATCCCAGGGGTAACCGTTATGGATTTTGGAACTGGGATCTTGAAGGGTTAAAAACCGCCGTCCATGTAGACGGAACCATAAATAAGTCTGATGATAGGGACCGGGGCTGGACTGTTGAACTTGCGCTTCCGTGGAGCAGTTTGGATATCCTGACCCGAAATAGCGATAAAACCACCCCCCAAAAAAACGGTGATGAATGGCGGATGGATTTCTCCCGTTTCAATCAATATAAAGAAGCAGAGCCAGCCAAAGATTCAGGCGGATGGGCATGGAGCAGCCACCGTGTTTGGGATTCGCATGTTCCTGAATGTTTTACCTTTATTCAATTTTCAGATACATATGTCGAAGCGCCTTGAAAAAATAGAAATTGAAGAACGTCTTGCACAGATGCAAGGATGGACATTTGCGGATGGCTCAATCACAAAATCGTTCATATTCAAGGATTTTAAGGATGCTTTTGCCACCATGACCCGCATTGCCTTTGAGTGTGAAAAGATGAACCATCACCCTGATTGGGAAAATGTGTACAACACCCTCAACATTACATTGAACACCCATGATGTTGGAGGAGTGACCGAGAAGGATTTTAAATTGGCCCAGTTTATCGAGACTATTATTGCCTCTTGATTACGGAACTGCATTCTACCACTTGACAGGGCTTCTTTTTTTGCTAAATTTGCCCCCATCCATAAGCAAACTTTTATATGGGAAGAGCATTTGAATTTAGAAAGACACGTAAACTAAAGCGTTGGGCGGCCATGTCCAAGGCATTTACCCGAATTGGAAAAGACATCGTAATGGCGGTAAAGGAGGGTGGACCAGACCCTGACGCCAATTCAAAGCTACGTGCGGTAATTCAGAATGCCAAGGCAGTAAACATGCCCAAGGACAATATTGAGCGGGCTATTAAAAGGGCTTCGGACAAAAGTCTTGGAGACTATAAAGAGGTTTTGTTTGAAGGATATGCTCCCCATGGTATTGCCATATTGATTGAGACCGCCACGGACAACAATACCCGAACTGTGGCCAATATCCGAAGCTATTTCAACAAATGTAATGGCAGCTTGGGAACTTCCGGCTCCGTGGAATTCATGTTTGACCATACGTGTAACTTTACCATAAATGGTGAAGGATTGGATCCAGAGGAACTGGAACTGGAGCTGATAGATTTTGGCGCCGAAGAGGTTTTTGTGGATGAGGACGGGATTCATATTTACGCTCCCTTTGAAAACTTTGGGGCCATCCAAAAGGAACTGGAATCTCGGGAGATTGAAATTATTTCTTCAGGTTTTGACCGTATTCCACAGGTAACAAAGGAGCTTTCTGAGGAAGAAGCAGCCGATGTGGAAAAACTACTGGAAAAAATTGAGGAGGACGATGACGTGCAGAACGTGTACCACACCATGCAGGAATAAATACGCTCACACCCTTTAAATACACGTAAAAGCCTCTATATCAATAGAGGCTTTTATTGTTTATAATCGTTTATATTTCATTATATTTATGCATATTCCGAACTAATACCGAACTAATGAATTTCAACTATTATCTTTCCTCTTATTTAAAAAAGAACGGAACCCAATTAATCAGACTTAAAATTGAGACTTCTAAAAAGGATGTCCAGTATATTGACTCTGGAATATCCGTACTAAAAAACCAGTGGGACGACAAAAAGAAAAAAATAAAAAGGCATCCACTTGAAGAAAAACTGAACGCCAATCTCCAATCCTTATTGATCTCTGTTCAACAAATCTATTACAATAATAAAGGGATTTCGGCCAAACGCTTGCTCCTTCTTTATAAGAATAACAAGAAGTATGATACTAGTTCTTTTTTGGACTTCTATCAACAAATAGTCGATGAAGCTAGGTTAAAAGGTAAAATCCGCACTGCCAACACACAACAGAAGTACATCCAAAAACTAAAAAAATTCTCGAGCTACGTTTCATTCTCCGATCTTTCCGTACAATTCGCCAAGGATTATGAAAAATGGATGCTTGAAAAAGGGAATAAAATTAATACCGTCGCCTCGAATTTCAAGTCAATGTATGCAGTTCTAAATAAAGCAATGAAAATGGGTGTTATAAAGGAAAATCCCATAAGAGGCTATACAATAGTAACTGAGAATGTTGAAAAAGACTCATTGACTTTTGAAGAAATCACCAAACTTTCAGAATTGGAAATCCCTGTAAGATTCAAAGGGATGATCAAAGCCAGGGACATGTTCCTATTTTCCTTCTATACAGCTGGCATGAGATTTTCTGATATATGCAAGCTTAAATGGGAAAATATTGCCGGAAATGAAATCGTATATACTATGGGCAAATCCAGAACTAGAGCCGGTGCAAAAAGAACTTTGCCTTTGACTCCTAAGGCTGTGGCTATACTAGAAAATTATAAAGGTAGAAACAATACTTTTATCTTTCCTCCCCTTTATGGAATGGACAATAAAAATGCAGAAGAAATAGAACACAAATTATATATTGCCAATAATGCTATAAACCGGTCATTGCGTAATGCTTGTGAAAAAGCAGAAATAGGAAAATGGGTAAATATGCATATGGCAAAACATTCCTTCGCCGACTTTGCGGTAAAAAAAGATACTGGGTTGTTAATGATCTCCAAACTATTGGGGCATACCAAATTGTCCACCACACAGCATTATTTAAAAGATTTTTACCATAAGGAAGAAGCAGAAGAAATGAATCGATTGTTCGGTTGAAGTGCTTTTCATGCAACACTTAAACTACTTCATTAATAGTGATATAATACCCTTTGTCCACTCTTATGGATATTTCCCCCTTTCTGAGTTTTTGATTGACCGAATAAATGTCTTCATAAGCATACAGGTATTTTTTGCCAACTTTGAAAAAACTGACTAATCCTAGATCCCGTAAAGCCTGCATGATCTGTCCATTGTACGATACACCAAGCTTTTCGCAAAACGCCTTACCGGTCAGATTAAGGGGTTGTATGTTTACTTGATTGCCCATTGAATTTTACGACACTCTGATTCGATTTATTTGTTCAATCCCTTTCTTTTCTTCTTTCTTTTAGACTTTTTTCTGGCACCATGGTCAGTAAGTTCCAGCTTAAAAGGATTCCATTCCGATTCATCCATTAAAGACTCGACTATTCCATTTTCCTTAATTTCTCCCACATGACTTTTTGATTGTTGAGCAGAATTTCGAGTGCCTTTTGCAGTCCCATTATTTCTTGGTTCAACCTTGACTGTTCCTTCAGTGTTTCCTTCGTCAGCTTGATCAGTTCCTCGTTCTTTTCCATTAGCCGATAATATAATTGAACGGTCTCTTGTTTGCTCATAATCGATTTGTTTTACAATACTGTTCCATGAAAAAATTTTACCAAGGGTACTGCCTTTATATACCACATTTTGATATTTGAAAGATATCCCCGAAACCCTGCCTGTGGTTTCGCTTACGTTGAATCTAGGCAAGATATTTTGCTCTTGTAGCAACTTGATAAATTCTGTTGTGTCCATTGCTTTTGAGATTGCCGAACCAATTCGCTCCTGTAGGACAAGTTTGATAGGTACATCGCCTGTTCTCAGGGTTTTCTCTATTTCCTTTTGATCAAGTGATTTTTTTCCACCAATTTTTGTTGAAATTTGAGTCAACCCAAATTTCCTCTCCAAATCATTGAGCACTTCCCGGCTTCTTCTTTTAATGTTACTGTCACTCGTTATCCTACCCGAATACCTGACCCTATTGCCCACTATATGGATGTGTTCGTGTTCCGTGTCCGTATGACGGTACATAATGAACTGGTTGTTATCGAAACCCATCTTCATTAGATAGTCGCATCCCAATGAAGCAAATTCATTATCGTCCAATTGGTCAGAGTACGGCAGGTTCAAGGAAACATGAAGGACCGCATTCCCAAGTCCCGGACGCAATTGCCTGATCAAATTGAATTCCTGTGTCATGTTTACCGCTGTGGAATACTCTATATTGGAATCGATCACATACCCTACACCTTCGCTTACCTTTTTCTCATTGTAGGCAAGAACACCGTAAAAATCCTTTCCTATGGTTATCTTACCTATCATTGTTCGCTATATTTGATTTGAGCTGTTGCAACAGCATTTTTACCTCCTCCAATTGTTTAATGATATTGAACGGGTCACGGATACCTGAGTTTGAGACCCTGGCAAGTTGGTTCAGGTTGTTTCCCACCCGGCTCAACTCGACAAAGAGTTTCCTGTCCAATGGGGTTATCTTTTTATTCGGCAAGGATTTTCCCGTACATTTTCTTCGGATATATTCGGCAACGGACAGCCCGATGGTTTCTGCATTAACGGAAACTTTGGAATGATCAGCAGCAGTCATCCTGACATTGACCTGTATTGTTTTTAATAACCCAAGTTCTTTTTTTGGCCTTCCCATTTCAAATGATTTAACGGATCACAAGGCAAACTGCAAACAAGGTGCGCAGGGTTTTTGTTAGCAAAAACACAACTTGCTACGTGACCTCCGATTAACTTAGGCCAAACCTAGAACATATCGCAAGTCAGTAAGGGCTTTGCCGTACACGGAGTGTTGTACGGTAAATGGATTTAGCAGAGTTCTACGTCCTCAAAAAGGATTTTGAGGGAGGCCTCCGCTTCAGGAACCTCAAAGTATCTATGGGATTCCAATACGAGATGCTTTAATGCGGATCTATAGCGTGCCTTGCCATGGGCGTTGTCCTCATAAAAAGTACAGGGGTCCTTGGGATGCACATCCGTAGGTGTGGTAAAGGATTTTATGTCCCTGTTCATATACTCGAACCGTTGGGATGCCCTTCTGTGGATACCTTGAAGGGTAAGATCTTTGGGATATTTAGGGACATTGTAATAAAGTTCTTCCAAGATTACGATAAAGGCCCTCCTGCGGGAAAGTTTCGGTTTCTGCGAAGCGATGCCGATGGCATTTTGTACATCGCGTACCAAACGCTCGGCCAATAGGACCTGTAATCGGGAATATTCCTTGCCGTTGACCTCGGGATGTTCCTTCTTGGCCAAATCTTCCAGATAGCTGAGCAGTTTTTCCGATGGAATCATAATTTAGGGCCGCCCCTGCGTCTGTTTATGGTTGGAGTTCGCTCTATAGCATTTACCAAAGCGTTGGCAAGTTTTTCGGACCGGAGGGAGAGGCCCAAAATGTGTTGTTGTGTTATCGAACCCGCCAATAAATAATCGGCCATGGTAGTCTTTTTTGGCCAGAGCTTGGCCTTTACGATAAGATGTAGCAGTAATTGTTCGTGGGCATCGAGACCATAGCGGGCATTTTCCAATTCCTTACCAAGACTTTTGAGATAACCTTCGGGAAGGAGCTTCTTTTCTTTCACGGTTTTCTCCATACTTTCCCATCCGACATGCTTCGATAAATGAGCGGCCATGTAAACTACGGAGAATCGGCCATATTCCCATTTCCGGTACGAGGTGGTCTGATCCAAGAGTTCCATTTCTACAAAATCCACTAGCGGTTCATTGGACAATGGCCGTTTAAAGTCATATTCGATATTTTTTAGTGCTTCCATCTGTAATTTCGCGGAATTACCCAGGTTGTTCATCAGATGTCTTCCAAAGGTTTGGGACAGGTCAAACAGCGGTTGTTTATCTTCCAGAATTGCCTTTAACAGCAGTTCCCTTTGCTCTTTGGGGACTTCGTCATAATGAAGTCCATACGTAAAGATGGCCGCGATAAGGGTTTTCAGTTGCCCTTCTGAAAGCGCAGACTTTTTGTGGGAAGGGGAATGACCATCCAGTTCACTAATGACTTCCCTGAACGACTGTCGGCCTATCGGCCGACTGAAATCCAGTACTTTATATAGGGTTTCCGACATGGTATAAATTTAATCAATGTAACGGAAAAGATTCAAATAATACATCACTTCGTTCTTGGCCGTATCCACCCTTTTGAAGAGAACATAAATAGCAGAAACTGATTATCGCAATTACCCTCCAAAAGATAGTCTATAACTTCTTCCTTATAAATGGGAAGACCGTACAAATCCATCAAGGTATTCTCCTTGCTATTTTGACTTTACCTGTATGGAAAATTCGTCTTCTGGCATTCCTATTCGTTTTAATTGCCTATTTGTACTTTTTTGGTTTTTCGAAAGAGAATAAAATTAACGGAACAATAATCATTAAAGTAATCATAACGAAAGTGAATGTTCTTATCATGTAGACCACTTTAATCTCATTAACCTCTAATTCAAAAACAAGTGGTGCGATCCAAGAACACAGCGACACGGACATTAATAGGGCGAATATCCTTAAGAAGGTGTCCGAATTAAATTTTTTAATTTTTCCCATAACTCATTGATTCTTTAATCGATAACAAAGATGATTAAATTTAGGTGTTCATATCAAACATCATCCATTATGGATTCCGATTATATAGTCTTTATTCCTATTTGATTCGTTTATATGGTTGTCCTGCCCAAATTGATCTCAACTTTTGGGTAAGGGAAATTCCACTCCCATTCTCCAATCCAAAACATTCATCTTTTCTAAAAATCCTTGGATTCCCTTGACCAAATTTTCATAGGCTGGGGAATCCCCATAAATCATTTGCTCTTGCATGGTTTTATAATCTGCCTTCCAATCGTCCTCATACTCAGGGGGTGGGATGGGCCGTATATCCTGAGGTCGATGCAGATTATAATCGACCCCACCAAGTTTTGTGAATACATATCTATGATTTACAATGGTTTCATATAAACCTTTGTCGTGGATGGCATTGACCGCAAATTCCGTTTTCGATAATTGGAAAATATCGTACAAATGACGGCTTAGCCTATCCACCCTTATCTTTTCCTTGGGACGTTGGAATTCCTCATGCAATAGAAAAAGTTTTTCTAAAAAAGTCCTTTCAGGGGTTACGGATGGAACCTTTACTGGAGGCGCTACAAATTCGGCATCGGGATATTCTTCGTCCACAAAGGAGCTTATCGGTTTTGATTGAAATGGTTCCCTTAGAGAACGACAGCCAATTTCAACTTGTACCCTTGGTTGGATGTATCCGGGGGATTTGGTCAGAAATGGATAATAGATTTCTATGATACGAGGGTCTTGGTCGCTTGATTCGGCCGGAATGATATTGAAACCCACATCCTTAAATCCATTGCTCTTAAATCGCTGCTGCAACTCTGGATAAAATTTCCCTGAAATATAGGAACTCGTTTCTTTCCTCAGCTTGGTCAGCTGTTTTTTTGATAGCTCCCCTGAATATCCAAAAAATCCCCGGTCAACGGCAAGGTCGATATCTTCGCTAAATCGATCGATCAGTTTCCAAGCCTTGCTTAGCGACGTCCCGCCCTTAAAGACCAAATGTTCCGCTATCCCCATTTCAAATATTATTCCCAATGTACTGACGACCCACCAGTCCTTTTCAACCGCAAAATCTGGTATTCCCGTTTTGCCTTCTACATTTTTAAAGATGGCAAGCCTATCTTCTTTGGGTATATCGTAAAATTTCATTTTATTCATTTTTATTCATTGTCCAAGCTCTTTTCCATAATTTTCCGAATCCATGCCGGGGCCAGTGCTATATCGTGAAGCAGGTCTTTTTGGTCTTCTTTTTTCAAGAGGGCTATTATTTTAGATTCTTCCTCGTCCGTTACTTGTTCCTTTCCAATCTCGCGAAGGGCCTGTATGACAAGTCTGCTTATCTCTCCCTTGGCCGATAAATTCTTGGGAGTGGTCTTCTTTAGTTTTATGCTTCGTTTCCCCAATTTTATTTCCCGGGGAGCTCCATCGGTAAGAAAGACAAGTTTCATGGGTACCTGTGTGCTAAGCCCCAATGCACTTAAAGCATATACCCCGGTAGGTACCAACCTGATCTTGTCCCTTTTGGCTATGGCCATGGCAATCTCCTCTGCCGTTGGCAATACCTCTCCCGCATATTTACTTATCTTGGGACGGACATAGATTCCTTGGGCCACTCTTTTTATATAACCTTCTTTTTCAATCCTGTGGAGGGCCAACCGTATAGCTTCAGATGAACCTAATCCCCGAAAATCATCGGGGAACACTAATTCTCCCCGCTCCTTTTTGGAAATGGATTTTTTTATTTTGGACTCAACACTCTGCATAACACATTCATCTTATCTGTAACAAATTTAGTAAATTTTTGTTACAAAATACTTTTGGGATAATTATTCTATTCCTACCATAATTGCGTTCCAACTTGTTTACCTAAAAAAATCGGCCAAATATCTTACACACAGAAATGGATGGTAAAAACATTGAACAAAAATCTTATACGAATGGAACTACAAAACACGTTCCGCAAAGGTATGGGACCCCGATAGGGGCTTCCATACTTTTGCATCCCGTTTCGAGGGGGTTGAAAATCAGTAGCCGGAAAGACGACCGAATGCGAGCCAGCGCAGCGTGCTCGCTCGGTCAGGCTTGAAGGTGGAGGGTTTTCAATTCCCGCAGAAACCATGGGGAGGGAGAGAAAAAGACGAACCAATAAGAACGATCATTCCAATGGTAAGATCAGGAATATGGCCTCGGCCATCTTTTAGCGATATAATATCCCCAGACCGATAGTTCCATTGCACCGAAGAGCCATACCAGATCTTTTATAAATGGAATGCCGACCATGATGAAAAGAAAAAGTAGAAACGGTATTCCCAAAAAACGTTTGAGCCTGAGAATTCCCTGTAAAATAATCCATATAAAAATAATGAATCCCAAAAAGGGAAGTTTTTCGTAAAGAATTTCAAGCGATAGCATGTATATTGGATTTTATGGGAAGCGGATTCGTCCTGCCCGTTTCAAGGTTTACGAATGCCCCGTGATATTTGATTTTTTTGTTCGTTAGTAGTTCATAAAGGCAATGGACGGCCATCGATGACAGGGCATCATTGATGAACAGCGATTGTTCCTGCAACTTGTCCGCATAGCTACATCCCATTCCCTGTTCGACCTCTTTTTCCATCGCCAATAGGTCGGGGAACAAATCAACGATATGATATAACTTTTGGTTTTGCACCTCCCCATTCGAAGGCCGATCATTGTGTTGCAGATTTCCGAGGACATACTGACCAAAGTATTTTCCGTTGCCCAGATCCAACCAATAATGTTGGTTCTCATAGGGATAGGAACTTGAGTGTGGGTGTTCCAAAACCTTTGCCAGTTCCAACCGAAAATCGGCACCGTCCACACAGCTAATGATCAAATTGGCGTGCAATCTTTTATCGTCCGCACCTATCCGTTCGGGAACGGCATCCCATTGCAGTCCGAAGGTATGGTTGACCTTGGTTACGGCACAAATGGCCTTGTTGCCCCCAACGTCCTGTGGGGCATAGAGCTGTCGGCCCACGTTCGAGGGCTGTACCAAGTCCCCGTCGAAAACGGTCACATAGAGGCCTGGATGCCCCAACTGCACCAAGGCATGGTCGAGCCTTGACAAACGTGCCAATATAAGGGAACCGTTGCCCCCTGCCCCGACCAATGCAATGGTAATGGGATGTGTGGGAGCGAAAAAATAATTCGGGGCGTAGTGAAAATCAGTTTTCATAGACATGCTGTAAAAGTTGGTGGTTCGCGAGTAAAAGGGACTCCTCGAAATTCTGTATTCCCTGCATTTGGAGCATTAACTCCGTGTAGTTTCCGTTGAGCAGATGGTCGTGGTTTGTATGGGTAAACACGGACAGGAAAAATTGCTTTTCCACAAAGGCCATGATGTCCTCATAAAAGTCCAAATGGCGATATTGCAACATCGCATCGCCCATGCACACCTTTCCAGAGGCATAGACGTTCATAAAAGGGGCATGGTAGAGTTCCGTGCCGTCATGGATCGGCTTTTTTCGTGTTATGGCAAAAACGGAAAGCGATTCCCCCGAAAGGGAAAATACCAATTTGGGTATGGGATATGTTCCCGTAGGTATGTCCAATTGCTCCTTAAAAAGAAGCCTTTCCGTGGTTCGGTCGCAAGACCAGACCAACTGCAACGTCCCCTTGTCCCTGAAATAGAGCAACTGTTTGGGCAACCGGCCCTTAAAGGAAAACTCACTTTGGTCCACATCGACCAATTTGAGCATGTCCCTTACCATATCCATGGTAAGCGGGGACCCTACCCCCAATTTCCCATTTCGAACGGTATGCCTTGAAAAGTAACATTCGTCCCGTCCGTAATACCCGTTTATGGCCTCATAACCTATGATGGCTATTTTGGGTTCAAAATGAAATTTCGGGTTGTGAAGGGTGCATTCTTCCATCAGAGTTTTTTTAAGAGTTCGTTCAAAAGATCCATAAAATTGAAAACGGCATTTACCTGCCCTTCCTCTCGCATTACAAAGGGTTTGATATCGTTCCCAAGGGTAAGGGATGTGTCGTAGATGGTATGGGAGTAGCCGTACTGTGCGATCTCGTTTACAAAGTTGATATAGCCATTCTCCAATTGGGAATCCTCCCTATCCAAAAAGACGATCAGGTCGTCCACTTCCATATCCATGTCATCTTCCAAAAAACATAGGTTGGCAAAGGCATTGAAATCAATGATAGGGGCTTCCAAAAGCAAATCCCGTATCATTTTGAACAAGGTGTTCTTTGGACGGTAGCCACGCATACAGGCCAGCCAATCGAAATCCTCGTACTCCGCATAATCGGAAGCATGGGCCTCGATAAAGCACAGGACGCATGGCCCCTCGGCACAACAGTCTGTCTCGGGGTCGGATTCGGATTCCGAAACCCCCAACGACCATTCGAACAAGCATTCCAAGAGGTAGCCCATCCGCTTGAATACATTGTCAAAGGGCAATGAATGCACAAAGGACAGCAGGCTAGCGAACAATTTTGGACTGCGGATTCGCAGCGAAAATATGGGGGCCATTGGAATCGCCCAAATATGGTGTGCCTCAAAAACGGGTTTCATGACAAGGATGCCATCATTTCCCTCTTGTGTACATACCTCCTTTACCAGTGCATCGGGAATTTCCATGTGCAATCGTTGCAATTGTCCGAAGAACCGCATTTCAGGCCTCCCTTCCGTCAAGGCGGATGCCTTGCCCGTAAGCGTATCCAATGCATTTTTCGTCAGGGTGCCTAGCATGTCCCATCGATTTTCGTCCCCACCGTCGAATACCTCGAATCGAGGCAAGATCGGAATGGTCAGGTCAGAAAAAAACGATCCCCTTGTTGGACGTGTTTGGCTCTTCGGGTTCCCGATGATGGCTTTGTCCGTGAATCCAGAATGCCGAACAAGGCCTTGTGGAAGTGCGACAGTTCCCTTTTTGATGGTATGTGCTTCTTTTTCATTCATCGCTATCCTTTGGTTCCCGCTATGGTCTTGAACATAATTTCATGACGCCCGTCGACAATGCCGTTATCCACGATCTTGGCGTTGGTCAGTTCGGGATACACCGAGGCATAGTGATCTTTGATCCGCTCCGGTGTCCAATTCAGGTCGATGTCGTCCAAGACGGATTCCCCCGAGACGTTTTTTATCATAAATTTTCGTTCCAATCCTAATACTTCCATAATGCTTGTGGGTTAAAAAAAGGTGGGTTGTTGATAGGCTTTCATATCCTCGATGGTCTTTTTTGCCAAAGCGTCGTTTTCATCGAGTTCCAGTACTTTGTTGGCCAGATTCACGGCCTTCCTGTGTTCAGCCATTGGGTTAAAGTTCTTGTCCTTCACCAGTTCCTTTAGGTCGGACAGCGCCTTTTTCTTTTTCTCCTTGCGGTCGTTCGCCATTTTGGTCTTTTCCTCGGCCTTTTTCAGGTTACTGAGATAGCCGTTGGCATTGTCGAACAGGACTTTTGTTTCCTGCATGGGTTTCCCCAACCGTTCCAAAAAGACGGTATCGATTTCCTCGATGCTGCCCTTGAGCGTGAAGGGCCGTATCGCTTTTAGGGCGTTATCCCCCTCCGATGCCTTTGGGAGTAGCGAGACCGCACAGTCCGTACCGTGAAAGGAGACCGATATGGAGAATTGCCCGATGCCCGTCTTGCCCAAAGATTTAAAGAATGTTTCCATAGATTTTGCTTTTAATTGTTGTTACAAGATACCCTCAAGAATCTTCTAATCATTGAAAATTAAGGATTTAAACCACAATCGACTTCTTCTTCCCCTCACCACAAAATACGCCCCGAAGGGGCGTTGGAACCGGTGTCCGCTTATTGGAGGCGGGCGGGAATCATTGCAAATTTTTGGATGGACTTTAGGTAACCGTAAAAATTTTTGCGGAAGTAGTTTACGGTATCTATGGCAGGCTGTGTTGCATACGAAGTAGGGCTTTCGTTAATTCATGCGCTTTTCGTAGTTGATAACTGAGATGTATAAATCCATAGGAAATTTAAATAGAATCCCATTTGTGACTTAAGACCATTCCTCTTAATCTGTGAAAAACATTTAAAGCAGAAAGGTTGGAGTCTACAACATCCGAAAAATCCCTGTCTTTTCCTCGTATTCCATTGTCATTAAAATATTTGGTAAGTCTATCGGCTCCTTCCAGTCTTAATTTAATGGATTCCTTAGTCTCAATATAAGATTCTTTCACGCTATTTTGGGCTTGCATTCGTAAACATTGTAGATAGTGCCGGAAAGACTCTCGGTCGCCATATTTGACAGTTGTTGGTTGCGCACCAGAAAAGAGAATATCGGCATAACCAGAAAGGTTTTCTGTATCCGTTCTTAAATCACTCAAAATACCCAAACGTCTCGCAATATCTAAAAACGGTATTTGATATTCCGATAGGCTCTGAGGACAATAGTACCATGTTGACCTCCTACTAACAGAATCCTCCGGATTGTTGAACTTATTGGCATTAAAGCTCCTAACATTGAGCCAATTTCCGGATGCTATTGCATCGGTTTTCGTAAGTGCCAAATTGAGCATTTGATGATTGGCGTAGCCAACAACAACCTGTTTACCTTGAAGTTTTAAACCTGCGGTTAAATCCATTAGATTGACAAGCCAATTTGGGTTGTCAACCAAATAGCGATTGTTAGATGGTTCTGGTACCACATAGCAGCCTTGCACATTCCAAGTATCCATATATTCTAAAACATCGTGAATTGCCTCCTCAGAATTCATAGCTTCTTGAGATAAACACAAAGTGAAATAAATGTTTTCATGAACATTTAAATTCTGTGCTTCATTGATAATTAAAGTATGGTAGTTATACCAATTATCATTGATTTCAGAGCTTCTGCTTCCCGGTAGGATGAAAAATGGCGTTTCATAAGGGCTATTATACTCGTCCCTTAATACTGCGAGCATTCTTCTGACGTCGACCGAATTAAAAAGAGCTGTTGAATAATCCGATGGCCAAAACGAATGGGATGTCAATCTTCCATGGTCAGCGTGCGGCACATAAAATTGAGGATCAAAGACAACTTGACCACCTAGTTTATGTATGTCCGGAACAAAACCGTTCATTTGATCTATGTCTTGATCCCTTGGACTCAAAATTACAGTGCCTGATTGCCAGTTCTTAATAAGGTGCTTGCAATGCGCCATCATTCCATATCCAAATTGAAGGTATAGTTCCATTTAATTTAAAGTAAGTGTTTCCTTTAAAGTGTCAAAAACAATTTTTGCCTCATTAGCCGTATTCGGCCTTCTATTTCTTCGATGGTCTCCTAAAAGACTAATAAAGGTAGAGAGTTGGAATTGTCCATCGCCTTCTATTCTCAGAGGCGGTAAAGATATATTCTCCAGTTTTCTAAGAACCTTAAAAATATCATTATCGACATCGACCATATAAAAATTTTGCCCCCTTAACAATTCATAACAAACCACCCCTATTGAAAAAAGGTCTGCGCGTATATCAATATCTTTTTTATAGTTTCTAAATTGTTCTGAGGATGCGTAACCCACTGTAAATAGGCCAAAGGGGTCATCAGACTTGGTTATGGATTCTAGATCAAGGTGTCTTGCTATTCCAAAATCAAGAAGCCAAAAGTTGTCATCATCGTCGAGGATAATATTCTCTGGTTTAATATCCCTATGCACCAGTTGTTTGTTTTCGGAATGAACAGCTATTTCGAGCATAGTGTCCAAAAACCGAACAATATCATTTATTAGGAACTTTCTGCCGTCATTTATGGCGTCCCTTAGATTTTGCCCTGAAATGTACTCTTCGACAATCCAAATAAATTCTGGGTCAGCTTCTTCGCAATTATGAGCGATGATTCTAGGTATATTCGGAGATTCGTCTAGTACGGATACCGCTCTTATTTCCCTTTTTGTTCGCTCTAAACTGTCAGAATTTGGAAAAACTTTCTTGAATACGATTTGACCATGTTCATCATGTGTACCTTGGAAAACTTCCTTTTGCCCCCCTTTTTTGATTAGATTTAAATCCTTTAATTCTTCTATCATAAAACTTACAAAGCTGATGCCAATTGACGGCCTATATATTCATTGATAATCCAAGAGAAATAAGACCCAGGTAGTTTGGCTTTTTTTGCCCTTACCTTCAATTTTGCGCCGTCTTCACTTTGAGATAAAATTCCAAGGTTGCCATTGATCGAAGACACTACATTCTCGGTTATGGTTTTATCAGGAAGCAACACATAAGAATGTGAGGAAAAGTTTTCATTTAACTGTGCTTGCTTAAACGCATTCTTCCAATCACTCATTTTAGCTTCGATGGAAATGATTTCACGTACAAAAAAGGAATTTTCAAAATCCTTTATTCTGGCAGTCATTCCGTTAAAGAATATAAGCTCTGCTTGCACCAGCTTTTTAAGGGATTTCTGAGCGGATTTTTCGGAGTACCCAAGTTGTTGAAGTATTCTTTTAAAACGGATACCTCTTTTACCATTTGAAGAAATATGGTGCAGGATTTTAATGTCTGTTTTATCGAGTTTGTTTCGCTTTGGCGACCAATCACTTTTATTAACATCTTCCCATACCACAATCAGAATATCTGGGATTCCTGTCTCAGCATAAACTTCCTTCAATATTTTAAACTTGTAATTTTTCTTCTCAAAGTTGTGAGTGTATTGATTTAGAAAAGTATTGACCAAGTCATTTTCAGGGCCTTCTTTTTCTTTCCTAAAGTTAAATTGCAAGTTATTGAGCATATAAATTTTGTTTTGAACAAAGATAACAACCTAAAGATAATTCCTTTTTTGTATTTGAACAGGATAATAAAAATAAAGAGTTTATCGCTCTTTGTTTTCAAAGAAAGTGCTAATAATAGGTTCTGAAAGGGTTAAATGAAATTTCTCCCTATTATATGCCGGACAAACAACTCCAATTTAATTTGAACTTCACAATCTCAGGAATCTCTGTAAGTTGCTTTTTAAAACAACCGCATAGCTATTGCCTAAGAAATATCCATTTTAAAGGGGCTAACTGTCAACATTCAACTACTTATTTATAAGGTAGTGTGGCTATATCTCACTTTAGGTGTGTTTACATTCTAAATTGGAATTTACGAAATAGTCTTTGCCGTGGTTAGACTTTGACTGCCCTTTTTCGTTTGAGCTCTTTGATATCCTGTCTTAATACCTGCATCTTGGCCGTTTTTTCCGGAGGGAAGCCAATAGCCGTTTTCTTTTTATGGGTTTCCATCGAACGCAGGTTATAGTCCAGATCGAATTTCTTGGAGCTGATTTCCCGTTTTACCTTTTGACATAGCTTGACGAGTTGCAGGGCCACTTTTTCCGGATCGAACCGTTGCTGTTTTCTGCCAGCGATGTGGATATTCCTGAACTCTAGCCGATAGCAATAGAGATAATTGTGGTTTGAGGGAACATATTCCGCTTGAAAGACCAAATTGGCGTTCAGGGTTTGCAAGCGGGCAACTTGCTTGTGCTTTTGTATGTTCAGGTTCAAATTCGACCGTTCGACCATCGCCAGGCCCAATCCTTTGAAAAATGTTTTGGGTTCCCTTATGTTATGGACACTCGATTCGAGTTCGGAACCCGAAACGAGACCTAGCAAACTTCTTTGCAACTGGCCCATGTCCTCGGGTTCGATTTCATCCATGGGCAGGTTCAGCTGGCTGATCGTATTTTGCGCCCTCTCCAAATCGGCCACTTGGGAAACAATATGTTTGTTTTCCTTTTCGATGCGCTCGATGGCTTTGAAGGAATTGGCCTTGTTGAGCTCGTGCAACCGCTTTTGCGATTGTAGAAACTTTAGGTCATCCGAAAGCTTGACGAGTTGAAACTGGTCCATATCCCCAATCAACGCGGCCTGCATCTGTTCATAGGACAGGCTCTTGTCATCGGGAACGAGGTCGTCATAAATGCGCTTGTTCGGATCGGCCTCCCTGATTTGTTCCCGGAATCTTTCTTTATGGGTATTCAACGAATAGGAAAAGATGTCCGTGGAGTCCTTGATGCCGTAGAATCGCTCCACCACCGAATTGCCGTAGATTTGGGCCACTTCATTTCCCTTGCGCAAGCCCCGTCCGGCCCGTTGGTCGAAGGCATCGGGGGAATAGGGAATGTCCATATGGAAGATGCCCACGACCCGTTTTTGAATGTTCGTGCCCGTACCCAATACCTGTGTACTGCCGAGGGCTACCCTAATCTCGCCCTTTCGTATCCTTTCCTGCATACGATCTGTTCTGTTCCTCGCCTTTTCCTCTTGGGCCAGGGCAATTTCATTTGCGGGAATCCCATAGTCTTCCCGGAGGATTTTGCGGACCGTTTCATAGGAGTTGTATTGTCCCGGTTTCCAAACGTTCAGGTCGGAGAACACTAGGCATACCCCTTTGTGTTCCGATGTTTTTTTATAAAGCCCCACAACATCCTGGCACAGGCGTTGAAGTTTGAACTGATCGAGTTCCGAAAATTCGATGGCGAGATTGTCCTTTGCCAAAGGGTCGATCAAAAGGGAGCGGTTGATATTGAGTGCTGTTATGTGTGCGGACTTCATTTGGTCCTCGTTGTAAATGGGAACCTTGAACAGGGCATTTTGGTTACGGTCCTTGGTAAACCTGAGCGAGGCCTGTTTGAGCTCTTCATAGGCCGGTGTCGATTCCAAAATGATAAATTCCCTGTCCACCTCAAGGTCATGGGTCCTGAAATGTTTGTCCCTGCAGATATGGGTAAAGGAGTTATACATCTTGCTCAGTTCGGGCAGGTTGGTGTAGTACCGAAATCGAGCGTGCATCCTCGGATCGCCAAAAATATTCGGTTCGATGCTAACGCTCTGCTTCAGGAAAATCGAGGCCCAGGCATCGAAATTGAAGATGTTCTTGCGCTTCAGTGCCGCAGGGGTAAGGTAGCGCTGGTAGGCATACAGTTCGGTGACCGAGTTTTTCAAAGGGGTACCACTATAAAAAAAGATATTTTTATCGGCACCCATGCGGTGATGGATGGACTTTATACTGATTTCGAGGTCCAGGTTCCTTTGACTGTCCGAATGGTTGTTGAGACCGGATACATTCTGGTGCCGGGTCGTGAAACCGATATTTTTGAAATAATGGGCCTCGTCGATCATCAGGGCCTCGATGCCCAAATCGGTCAGGGTCGTTTCCGTTTCCCCGGACCGTTCCTCCAATTTTTTTAAGGTCGTCTGTAGCTTGTCCTCCAAATGCTCCTTCCTTTTGATCAGGCCCTTGATCAGTTTCTTGGATTCCTTGATATTTCCATATTCCCTTGCCGTTTGTAGGTCCTGTTCGATCATATCTATTTTTTCGCCGAGGATATCCAGGACGAACTGCCTTGATTTGGGAATCTGCTTTAAGTGGCCGTGCTCGGCGATGATCAGGTCAATGGCCCTGTGGTTTTTAATCGTTTTCAAGGTCTTGGCCCTTTTGCCCTTGGCCATGTTCTTGGAACTCAATCGGAGGATGTTCAGTTGGGGAAAATTGGCCCTGATCTCGGCCTCGATCTGGGGAGCCACGCTTTTTAAGGTCAGTAGCAGGGTTCTCCTGCTCTTCCCGTGCTGTTTCAGTTTATGGGCCAGCATGGCCATGGAGAGGGTCTTGCCCTTGCCGACCTGATGATCGTTCAGGGCACTACCCCTAGTAAGACCGAAGAGGGTGGAGTCAATCTGATGTTGGTAGGGCGGGTAGACCAAGGTATCGGGAAAGGTGAGCCATCCCTTGGGCACCGTGATATTGACATCGGCCAAAAAGGCCTGGTAATAGTTGTTCTCAATGGTGGCCTTCAACTCTTGCCGCCCTTCGATAAAGGACTTGAAGTGGAGCTGCAGCTCCTCGTAAAGATTTTGGGCCATCAAGGTGGCATCCTTGTCCAATTTCCTAATGGTCTTTCCCGATCGGTCCTTGTACGAAGTGAAAATGACCGGATACCTATTTTCCGCGAAATGTTGCAATATCCGTTTATAGTTCGCCTTGACCTCATGGTGGAGCACCACACTGAAGCGTTCGTGGGCCTCTTGGTTAAAGTCCCTTGGGAACATCAAGGTCAAGGTGGAGTTGAACTGCGCCATATTGATCTGTACCTTCTCGCCTATGAGTTCCTCCAAAAAGGACTCTTTTGCGGAAATAGGAATAAAATGGCTTTCGAAATTGAACTCGATATCGTCCAGGTCCAACTTTGCGGGAAGCAGTTCCGTCAATGCCCGTTCCATTTTTTCCGTTTCGATTTCGAATGGTGGAGGATGGTTCCCGACATACTCGATCTTATCCTGGATATAGCCACTCGAAAATAGGAAATAGGGCACCACTGCATAGCCCGTTTCGGATTCCCTATCGGGCTCTAGAAAAAGGGAGCGGGTTTCCAGCCCGTTCAGCAACAGTTCCTTTTCGTTGGTCTTAAAGGCTCTTGTGATGGCTGCTATATCGAGCTGTCCGTTATGGTCAAATTGGTAGCGCGCCATTTGTTCGGGATTCTCGAATCTGGGTTCCTTTGAGTCGGATGTATCTGTGCCAATTTCAGCAGAAGCGGTTTCATCGGGTTTGGTTTTGGCGCGGGGAGCCTTTAGAAATCGTTTCAAGGTGAACGACGGATTTTTGCCATAGCCCTTTCCATCCTCCTTTTTCTCAAACTGTTGGCGGACCTGCTCGAAATAATGGTCGTCCTTCAGAAATATGAGATGCCCCTTTAGGAATCCCCACTTAAAATGGAAGGTGTCCAATTGGTAGTCCAAGTCCTGGAAGCGTCGGGCAACTTCTTGCTCCGGAAGTTCCCTTTTTTCGATATTGAGGTTGAGCAGTACGAGCTCGTTCCGCATACGGGCATAGTCCGCCACCAATTCCCTGATTTTATGGGGTACCTTTCTTGTGCGCTGTGGGTCGGTGTAAAACAAAACTTCGCCCTTCTTGTTAAAATTGTAGGTACCAAAAAACAATCGGGAGTATTGTTTGGCTTCTTTATCGTGCAAGGCAATCGGAGGTAAAACCGTATCGACGATAGGAGGCGTTGGTGGTGCTGCCGTTTGTTCCTCGGCTATGGCCTCCTTTGGCAAGGGTTCCGGTTTTTTCGGTATATCTAAAGGTGCCTGACCGACCTCGAACTTGAAACCATCGGATTGTCCTTCCAGAAAATTCGACAGGGATATTTCGTTAGGTTCAACAATAATGCTTGGCCTGTTGTGGAAAAAGCCGAGCTTGGGCGTACCGTGAACATTTCCCGGATTGTTCTTGAAAAAACGATTGGTCAGAAAGGATTGACCTTCCAGTTCAACGGCTTCGGTTTCCGCAAAATCCATTTCGTCGGCGGACAGCGTTTTTTTGTTGGAAGTCCTACGGTACAACAATAGATCGGATACGACCTTGGTGCCCTCGTTGGTGAACAAGTCCGTGTTGAAACGGTTGGCCAGGAGCAAGTCGTTATCCAATAATATAGACTCCCTAAAATCATTGTAGGCACTTCGCTCGGCAAAGGCGGAAGAGGTAACCAAGGCCGTGATTCCCCCATGGCGTACCATCTTTGGGGCATAAAAATTAAAATAATTGCCCACATTCTTGAGCGGACCTTCCGTCAGGTAATCGTGTCGATAGGCCTTGGTGATGGGAATGTCCCCAAAAGGGATATTGGTCATGACCAGATCGAAACGGGTCTTTTCCCCTTGATCCAGAAAAAAATCCTCAAAAGTGGTGTTCAGTACGGTTACACGGTCGTCTTTTTGGTTATTGGCCTTAAGGATTTCAAACGATAGGATATCGGGTTCCAAAGCCGTGATTTGGGCTTCGGGAAACGCCTTTTTCAATTCCTGCACATAGGCCCCATTGCCCGCCGAGGGCTCCAGTATGGTCTTGGGTTCGAACCCGTTCTTTTTTAGAAGACCGATTTTATATTCGATAAGGGTCTTGGGGGTATAGTAACTGGTCAGATGGTACCGCCGCAACGAAGCCAGAATTCCCCTGAAGGTCTCCGGGAAGGCCTGTTCAAGGGTTTGCAGCAATTGTTGCCCCTGTTTTTCCTTCCCAGATGCAGGATAGAACAACAGCTCCCCCAACTTGGCAAGTCCGGAATTGTTGATATAATAGTTCTTGGGATTCGATGCCTTTATCAAGGCAACGATCTGAGCCAAATGTTCCTGTTTCATCCCGAATTATTGAAGCGATTTCAGGATGGCCGCCTTTCCCTCGGGGTCTTTTTCGTTCAAGGCCCGATAGATATCCGACAGGGCTTCATTGGCATGCTCCAGCGCAAGGGGCCCAATGTGGCCGTCCTCAAGAAACTGCCCCTGTAATTTGGCGTGCAGGATATAGGCATTGATGGCAAAATCAAAACGGTATTCCGCAGCATCCAAACGGGCGGTCAGGTTCGGATAAGCCTCCAACGCGTAAAAACAAAAATGAAGGTCGGGACCACATTCCCCATTGGCAAGCTGGCGCTCCCAGTCCTTGATCGTTTCCGGATGTTCAGTTCGGAACCTTTGGGTTTCCGAAGTAAGTAAGAGTTCTTCCTGTGTCATGGATTGTATTTTTTAAGGTTTGTTTGACAGTATAAAATCAATTGTGCTTTCAATGTTTCGATTTGGAGTTTCGTTCAATTCGATAAGGTGTTCGTACAAGGCGTTCTTGAACAGTATCACGCCGTCAAGTGAATCGAAGCGATGGAAAACGTGTCGACCCTTTTCGCAGCGGATGAAAAGCTCAAAGGCCTTTTTCTCGGTGCTTTGGCTCAATGGTTTTAATACTTCTGAGGTAAAATCCATCAATGTGGTAATACTTTCCATAAGGAAAGCATCCCGTAGTAAGGGACGGCCATTTGTGTCCAAAATCGTTATCTCAAAAAGCATGGTTCAAATGGAAATTTTAATTTGTCTTTTTTTCTTTGTCCCCAATGGTTCCAAGACATTGGTACGGTTCATATATTCCCTATAGCTATGGTAGTATTCGGGATGTTTACTTTTTAGATTGGCAATGGGCCTATATTCCTTGAGTTCTGGTTTCTTGCCGTTTTTCGACAATGCAAAGTAGGTTTTGCCCGAACCGTAATGCTTTTTTAGCAGTAGGGTATCGTTGGTCTGCCGCAAGGGAATCTTGTCCACATCTATGAGATAGTCCTTCTTCTCAATAAGGTTTTTGACGACCTCGTACTTTAACCGTTTCGGGACGTTTTTGGATTCCAAAAAATCATCCAGCAATGTCCATTGCTTTAAAACATCGATACCTCCCACACTGTCCGTAGCCTTTAGGAATAATCTGTTCCCATGAATGCCTAGGGAAACGCCGTATTTGGTCTCGGCCAAAAAGGTTATTGATTTTTGTCCAAGTAATGTGCGGAATTCGCCTACCGAGAGATATAGGCGATTTTTTTCATTGGCGACTTTTAGATAGGGCACCAGTACGACAACGTTTTTTCCTAGGGTTGCAGGAACGAAAAGTCCATCCAAACCTTGTTCGACCTGAATAGGCAATGTTTTGGATAATTTCGGTAGTTTACCGACCGGGGGCACCATAGGCCGGATGCCATTTTGCAGATGCCGATTGTACGAGTACATATTTCGTAAAGTATCGTTGAAAAGGTGGAGCAGCCTGTTTTTGGTCTGCATATCCAAATGGTCGACATCCCTTTGGAAATACCTGTGCTTCATAAACAAATGATCGGATCTGGAAGGATACAGGTGTTGAACCCTTTCCTTTAGTAGCGAAATGGTATTGTTGTGCCAGACCGGACAATTGTTCACATGGGTAAAGGATATATAAGTCCTATTTTCTATCTTATGATATCCCAATAATAGTTTCATCAACTTATTTTCGTTTTCATGGATGGAAATCCGACCAACGGGGGTTATATTCCGGTCTTTTTGGAACAGCCGGTTTTCACTTTTTAAAAGGGCCAATTGCTCTTTCAGTGCCGTATTGATAAAACCCGATTCGGCCAATTTGAGATCGCGTACATATCGCAACTTTCTGAGATCGTTCAATTGATCGGTCGGAACGGCCTTAAATTCAAATTCTTTAAATGTACTGAAGTCGGGATCCAAAAATTGAGACACCAAATTTTTGACCCTGTGGAAGAGTTTAACGAAATTGCGAATAGTACGGTACGATTTCATGGCTATCGTTTCAATCGATTTTTAAATTGGAATACACCTCATATTTCATATTGAAGGAAGGTGCTGGATTTATTCTGTTTCCGTCCTTAATGACCTCGTAATGCAGATGTGTCCCAGTGGAAATCCCCGTACTCCCAACGGTTCCGATAAAATCGTGGGCATCGAGTGCTTCCCCGAGTTCGACCGCCACGGATTCCATATGCCCGTATAGGGTACTGAAACCATAGGCATGTGAAATGATAACGTGCAGGCCATGCCCGTTGGGATCATTTTCGATATGGGCCACCCTTCCGGCAGCGGTACAATAGATCGGGGTATCCTTTTCCGCCGCCAAATCGACCCCAAAATGTTTCCTTGTGACCCGATGGATGGGATGGTGCCGGTTTCCATAGGAACTTGAGAGAACATAGTGCTCCCGGAACAGGGGAACCGTCGAGGGCACACTGTCCAAGATTTCCGGGCGCAAGGGCAAAAACGGTTTTAACCGGTCCATTTGCTCGAAATTTTCCAAGTCGTGCAATAATTCGTTGAGCCGTTGATAGATCAGGTCTTCCCTTGATTCCTCGGTCATGGGTTTCTTTATTTGCCTTGTTAGCTTTCCAAGGTCTTTGGTATTTTGGGGATTATTGTAAAAAAATCGATTGGCGGCGATACAAAGAAAGAACACCCCGACAAAAATCCAGTAACTGCTGTTCTGTGGGGTAAAATGACCGCTATCCGTGGAATTGGTGATGCCGCCCACTTTTTGGGCGTATCCCTTTATCCTGTACGTCTTCAAACGAATTAGGACTGTCCCGATCCAAAGTTAAGTCATAGTTTCAACTTTTGAATTAGGTGCTCTTTCCTTCTTTTGAGCATCGTTCTTTTCTTTATCGATTTACGTTTT
>Ga0189276_10231_pt1 | contig 45250 bp, 37 predicted proteins | sample N26A31minimetaG_FD_130321 | JGI IMG/M metagenome (GOLD analysis project Ga0189276, IMG submission 130321) | Marine microbial communities from the Costa Rica Dome - N26 A3-1 mini metaG | ecosystem: Environmental > Aquatic > Marine > Oceanic > Photic zone | place: Costa Rica: the Eastern Pacific... | reverse complement strand
TTGCAGAATTACTTGAATGAGTTCGTTTACAAACTGAATAGAAGGTACTTCGGTGAAAAATTATTCGAACGATTGATTATTGCGTCAATTCACCCTTACGTGCATTGATGCGGATACACATAATATTAAAACATGATCAAGTTGAATTCAATAGATAGCTTTGGAAAAACAAATTGAAATAAATAATTCTCCTTACTATCTGTGGTTATTAAAATGCTCGCTGCGCCGCCGCGCCTCAGCGAGATAATTCCCAACAATAAATTAAGTGGTCATTCCTTAAATCGTAAATCAAAAATCTTAAATATTTTAAACCATGTCAAAATCAACCATTTTCAAAGAACTCAAATCCTGGGGGCTGATTTTGTCCTTTTTTGCCTTCCTCTATTTCACAGGCCTGCTGCCGGTGATTCAAGGAGGAATACAATCCGCATTGCTTTATACCGGCCTGATCACACCCAAACTTGAGCGGGTAGATTTAACAGATCAAAGGTTTGATTACAGAGGTAAATTCCTGGATTTTGAAGGAAAGGAAATCAATTTAGCTGATTATAGGGGCAAGACGCTATTTATCAATCTTTGGGCTTCTTGGTGTGGCCCTTGCCGTGCGGAGATGCCACATATCTCTGAGCTCTTCAAAAAAGTAAAAGATCAACCCAATCTGGAATTTTTACTGATTGGCTTGGACAATGATTTTGAAAAAAGTAAAGGTTTTATTCAAAGCAAAAGTTGGGCTTTCCCCACAGCTCATGCCAGCTATGGTCTCAATAGCAGCTTGCAAAGTGAGTCTATTCCCACTACACTTGTGGTAAACCCGCAAGGTAAAATCGTATTCTATCAAGAAGGGATGAGTAATTTTAATACCGAAGAATTTCGTAATTTCTTGATTTCCCAGAATAAATAATCAACTATCTGAGTTTCGGAAAATTTATCTATTTTCCGAAATGATTCACCCAACCAATCAGATTGCCATTATTGGCGCTGGTTTCTCTGGCCTGGCCGCCGCACGAATATTAAACCAAACCGGAATTTCTTTCCAAGTATTTGAGGCAAGAGAGAGACTGGGTGGAAGAGTTTATACCCAACAAATCCAAGAAGACCTTTATCTGGATATGGGCGGACAATGGATAGGTTCTTCCCAAACTCGAATGTATGAACTCTGTGAAGAATATGGGATTTCTTATTTTGAAACTTACAATCAGGGTAAAAGCATTCTTGAGCTGAAAGGAAAAATCAAAAGTTACCAAGGAACTATCCCCAAACTGGATATTATTTCACTTTTGAATCTGGATATGATCGTGCGCAAGTTAGAGCGCATGGCCTCCAAAATAGATTTGGAAAAACCCTGGATTCATCCCAAAGCTCAGCTATTTGATGGTCAAACATTGGAGGATTTCTTGAAAAGAAATTCAAAAACAGAGACTTGCTACCAGGTAATGAAAGTAGGTATGCAAACCATCTTCGCCTGCGAACTACATGAGCTATCTCTTTTGCATACCTTATTTTATATTCGATCCGGAAACTCCCTGGGCGCATTGATTTCTATCAAAAACGGAGCTCAGCAGCATAGAATTCATGGAGGAATGCAAACACTTGCAGAAGCGATCGCAAAACCTTTTTTAAATCGGATTCAATTTAATTCTCCGGTTCTTTCGATTAGTAAGAAAAATGGAGATTACTCTCTGCGTACTCCAAGAGGAGAGCAGCTATTTAGCCATATTGTATTTGCAGTTCCTCCTCCTCTTTTGAAGAAAATTGGAATCAACCCTCCACTTTCTGATCAAAAGCAAAAACTCTTGGAAAGATATGATATGGGATGTATCGGGAAGTGCCAAATGGTATATCCTAAGCCATTTTGGAGAGACCAAAATCTATCCGGGCAAGCTGTTTCGGACTCAGAATTTTATCTCCAAACCCTATTTGACAGTTCCCCAGTGGATTCCAAATACGGAGTCTTAATGGGTTTTGTCATTGGCAACAAGGCTCGGAAATTCTTCAAGATGGATGAGGATTCGAGAAAACAAGCCGTGAAAAAACAGCTTATCCAATATTTTGGAGAGGAAGCTAATCAGGAAATCAACTATGTGGACCACACCATGAATCAGGAAACATGGTCTGAGGGCTGCTACGCCGGAATTAGAGGAGTCAATTCTTGGACTAAATATCATAACAGTTATAGCCAAAGCGAGGGAAGATTGCATTTTGCAGGCACAGAAGCAGCTACTCGATGGCATGGATATATAGAAGGTGCCGTGAGAGCAGGAGAAGCTGCGGCAGAGAAAATATTACAGGAATTAAACAATGGTTAAAAGATTACTCATCAGTCTATTCTTATTAGTGATTTTCGTTTGGTTGATTTGGTCTTCATCCGGACGTAAAATTCAAACCCCAACGCCAAAGGCCTACCTGAGCATAGTTCAGGAAATCAATCCCAACGATTCCTTAGAAAGGAATATTGTAGGAATTCAACCTTTCATGGATGAGCACGATTATTTGCAGCCGGATATTTTTAAAAGAAAAATAGAATTGTATCTACAAATCGCCCGCGATTCAGGTTTTTTAAAAAGTAACACTTTGGTTCTGTATCCTGAGTATATCGGCACTTGGCTGGTTTTGCAAGGAGAAAAGCATGTATTAGCTGAAAAAAAGACAATTAATGAGGCCATGAGTACTTTGGTCATGAGTAATATCTTTGATTTTTCTCTGGCATTTCTCAAATCAAAAGAAAAAGACAAAGCCGCAGCTTCCATATTCAGGATGAAAGCAAAGGAAATGGCAAAAACCTATTTCGAAACCTTTTCAAGTCTTGCGCAAACATATCAGGTTTATATCACGGCAGGCTCAATTATTCTACCTAAGCCTTCTGTGATTTCCGGGAAACTCCATGTTGATCCAAATGGTCCTTTATATAATGTCTCTTTTTTATTCGATCCGCAAGGTCAAATCATTGGACCTCCTATCTACAAGGCATTTCCTGTAGCATCAGAACTCCCTTTTTTAAGCTCAGGAGAAAGCAATAATTTACCGGTATTTGATCTTCCTATGGGCAAAATATCCATACTCGTCTGTGCGGATAGTTGGTATGAAGATGCTTATTTAAATACTATTGAAAATAGCGCTGAAATAGTCTTGGTGCCTTCCTTCTGTCCTGGAGATAGCACCATGAATAGCCCCTGGAAAGGTTATAGCGGGTCCATCACACCTACAAGCATCAATAAATCCGACATTAATCTTCTGACAGAAGGTGAAGCATGGAAAAAATATGCCTTACCTGGTAAAATCAGCCAAACATCCGCCCAAGTAGGGCTAAATATTTTCTTAAAAGGGGAACTCTGGGATTTGGGTGCAGATGGACAGCCTCTTGCCTATTTCAGAGGAGATACATTGTCAATCCAGACAGCAGAACAAGCAGGAATCTGGTCCTTAAACTTTTGAGCTTATGTGTGATTCACTGGTAGCACTTGCAAATGCCTCAAAAAATGGGAATCTGATTTTTGGAAAAAATTCGGACAGGGAACCTTTGGAGGCCCATGAAATTCTTTGGGTTCCTGCTCAAAAGCACTCTTCGCAAACCATCAAATGTACTTTCATAGAAATTCCCCAAGTAGAGGAAACCTATGAATGCATCCTATCCAAACCCTTCCAAATGTGGGGAGCTGAGATGGGAGTGAATGAGAATAATGTATGTATAGGAAATGAAGCGGTTTTCACCAATGTCAAATTCGATAAATCCAATCCGGGACTTACAGGGATGGATTTGTTGCGATTGGCATTAGAAAGAGGTAAAAGCGCAGAAGAAGCTAGGGAAATCATCATCTCCCTTCTACAGCAGTTTGGCCAAAATGCCTGTGGTGGTTATCAAAATAAGAGCTTTTATTATCACAACAGTTTCCTTATTGCTGATTCTGAAAATGCATTTATTCTGGAAACATCCGGTAAATCCTGGGCATGGAAAAAAGTGACAAGTACCGCGAGTATTTCTAATATTTTGACCATCGAGGAGGATTATGACCAAATTTACTTGACAGATGAAAACCAAACCTTTTCCTCCCTATTTGCTCAGAAGTCTGGATTTAAGTCAAGATTTTCTGACATCCTAATTACCTATTTTGGAAAAGGTGATAAAAGAAGAGCGTGTACCAGTAATTTTCTACAAGAAAATCAGGGAGCTATCGATGTACATTCAGTCATTGAAATTTTAAGGACCCATAACTTACCTGATACCGAATTTCACCCCAAGAAAGCCAATTCTGGGTCGATTTGTATGCACGCAACCGGCTTAACAAATCCTTCGGATACCACGGGAAGTATGGTTGCCGAACTGAGAAAAGAAGGATTTTCAAGCATTTGGCTTTCAGGCACACCACACCCCTGTTTGAGTATTTACCTGCCATTTTACCTGGGCACATCCAAAAGCTTTCTCGTTGCTCCAACCTGCAATCCAGACAAGTCCCTATGGTGGAAAGCCAAAGAGCTCCATTCATTTATCGATCAAAACAGACAAAACTTATTTTTCCAAATCAGAGAGGAATTGAATACTATTCAAAACAGGTGGATTCAACAGGATCAGGAGCTTTTGGCTGCTAACTCTAATAAGTCAATTCTTAACTCCTTTTCAGAAGACTGTTATAAGGAATATCAAGCATGGATAGCTGATAAACTAACCCAACTTTCAAATCAATAGCTAACCTTCACTCTGAGTTAACACATCTTTAACGCCAATAGATTTTTCTTCTGGGGATAATCAGGTATTTTTCAAGACCTTAACCAAACCCAAAATCCTATGCATATCAGGGTCCTATTCCTATTTTTAGGCATTCTAATTTTTGAATCTTCTTGTAAAGCCCAAGAGATTAGAGTTTACAAAGAACCAATTTTTGCTAACGATTGGTCCAAACCCAGTATTCATCCGGACAGAATCATCTTAAATCCCGGTCAAAATCCCAGTTCAGAGATGAACGTAACCTGGAGAACCAGTTCAGAAGTAAAAGTTGCCTATGCAGAGATTGCACCGGCGACAGCAGCACCTAAGTTCTGGAGAAATGCCCAAACTTACACAGCCAAAACTGAATACCTGAATGCTAAGGAAGTTCCCATGGCAGAAGTGGAGGCAAATTATCATTCTGTAGAATTTAAGAACCTTCAACCCGGACAGCTTTATGGCTATAGAGTTGGAGATGGAGAACACTGGTCTGAATGGTTTCAATTTAAAACTGCCTCTGCTGATCCTAAGGAGCGCTTTTCTTTTTTGTATGTAGGAGATGCACAAAATTATATCCTAGAATTATGGGCTAGGTTGATTCGGGAAGGATATAGAAAAGCACCTGATGCAGACTTTATAATCCATGCGGGAGACCTGATCAATTATGCTCATAGAGAACAGGAATGGCATGAATGGTTTACGGCAGGAGGTTTTATCCATAGTTGCTCCCTTCCCTTTCTGTTCCTGGTAATCATGAATACAATTATCTCAATAACTCCAATCGAGAGGCCGGAAGAGCACTTTCCATTCAATGGAAGCCTCAGTTTACTTTCCCTGAAAACGGTCCTGAAGGTTTGGAAGAAACAGCCTACTTTATCGATTATCCGGATGTCAAATTTATTTTCTTGGACTCTAACAGAGATCATGAAAAGCAGGCAGCATGGCTTCGAGATATATTGAAAGAAAATAAAAAGAAATGGACCATTGTATCTTACCACCATCCACTTTTTTCGGCTTCCTCTGGAAGAGATAATGAGGCATTGAGAGCTATTTGGAAGCCTATTTTCGATGAATTTAAGGTAGACTTGGCATTGCAAGGACATGACCATAGCTATGCTCGAGGGAGAGTAGGCCCTGGTGAGAATGTACTGAATGGGACCAACCTGAGAGACCTAACTGGTACAGTTTACGTAGTGTCAGTCAGCGGAGGAAAAATGTATGGCCTCAACCCAAATGGATGGGAAGGAACCGAGGCAGTGAGAGACCGGGCTGCTGAAAACACCCAGTTGTTTCAGGTAATTAGTATTGAGAATAATAACCTGAAATTTGAATCCTATACAGCTGTAGGAGAACTCTATGATGCTTTTGAATTGGCGAAAAATGAGGATGGAAGCAATACCTTTTTGGAATTGAAAACCGATTTGGGGCCTGAGTATAGATTTGAAAACACTATTCCCTATGAGGATCAGTTGCCCTCGGAAATTGAGTCTAAAATCTTAAAAAAATATTCTGGCTATGAAATTAGGAGGGTAATATTCAAAGAAGTAGAGGGTCAAACAAGAATTGAACTTCGAATTCAAAAAGGGGAAATTCAGAAAATCCTATTGTTGGATAGCAAAGGAAAAGTCCTCAGCGAAAACTAATCAGAGGTTGGAACAGGACAAAAATCCATTTTTTCAGTTTATCTTGATAAAATGATCCTTTAAAAGAATGGATAAGAGAAGAATTACCTTGAAAGATATTGCCCGCGAGTTGGGTATATCTGTTTCTACTGCCTCAAGAGCGCTTAATTCCTATTCTGGGATTTCTGAAGAGACAATAAAATTGGTGAAGGATTATGCTGAAAAGCATAATTATGTTCCAAATAGCATAGCAGTCAATTTCCGAAGAAATAGAACCATGACTTTGGGAATGATCGTCCCGGAAGTCGTACACCCATTCTTTTCATCTATTATCAGCGGAGCAATTGCAGCTGCCAATCAACATGGGTACAGGATACTTTTAGGCCAAACCGACGAAAAACTACCGAACGAGAAATTAGCTTGTAGGAGTATGCTTTCAGGAAGTGTGGATGGTTTGTTGATTTCAGTTAGTAATGAAACCAAAGACTTTGAGCATTTGCAGGAATTCATAGATGAAGGTAAACCTGTCATCCAGTTTGATAAGTTTCTGGAAAACTTCCATACACCCAAGGTAATTACGGATGATTATGAAAGTGCATATGAAGCCGTCAACCACCTCATCAAGCAAGGATACCGAAGAATAGCGCATATCAATGGACTCCTTGAGGTAAAGAACTCGATGGATCGCCTAAAAGGATATAAAAAAGCCTTGGAAGATGCCGGTTTGGAATTTAGAGAAGAATGGGTTCCGCATTGCAAAAATATCAGCGAGGAAGAAGGCTACCAGTTTGCTCAGGAACTACTCAACTTACCTCAGCCACCAGATGCCTTCTTTTGTATTACTGACTTGGTAGCATTAGGCGTAATGAATTATCTCAAGTCCCAAGGAATTCAAGTACCCAAACAAATTGGTGTGATGGGTTTTTCCAACTGGAAAATAGCAGAAGTAATGTCCCCAGGACTAAGTACAGTAGAACAGCACGGCCATCAAATGGGAATGAAAGCAGTAAATCTTTTGGTTCAGCTCCTGAAAGATCAAAGCCTTGGATCCAATGAGACTTACAAAATTGACTCAGATTTAATTATTCGAGAGTCAACTCTAAACTGAGGCTTTACTAGCTTTCAACAACTTCCAAAATCCGGAATCCGAATGGTTCCAATATCAGGTATTCATCATCTCTCCCCACTTCCAATTCCTGATCTGTCCAATGATCTTTTAACTTCTTTGGAATTAATCCCTGCTCCTTAAAAGCATACCAAGTCAGATAAGAGGCCTCATTCTTAAAATTGAAAACACAATAAACTTTTTGATCCTTCAAGCTTCTCAAATAAGCGGCAACATGAATATTATGCGGGTACAACCACGTGATATTCTTGTAGTCACCTATGGCATGAAGTGATTTCCTTATTTGAAGTAATTTCTGAGTTCCTGTAAAAACCCTGTTTTCAATACTTCCTTCCTCATTTCTGTTTTCAGCTTTTACCCAATCTATAATTGGTCTATGCATCCATCGGTTGTCATAGCTTTTTGCTGGATCTTTTTCATAGCTATAATCATTAGTATAGCCCAATTCGTCTCCATAGTATAACATAGGTAATCCACCGAGGAAAACAGAATGAGCCTGCATCATCAGAATCTTTTGGATGGCAGAGGCAACTTGGGCATCATCTTCTTCCCAGATAGCCTTTTCCAAACCGCAAAGCGATGCAAGAGTACCTGAAATCCTGGCATCCCCTGTTTTTGGATTGGATGAAAATAAAGCTCCTCTCGCAGGACTATCTGGAAATTTCCCTGAGAAATAATCTTTCAGAAATGTTCTATGTCGGTAAGGATCTTTTCCAGCCTCGGCAATCATATAATCATCATAGCCCAAACCAATGTCATCATGACAACGAGTATAGCTTATCCAGCTTACTCCGAAAGGCTTTTGTTGAATAATGGATTGAGCATTCAGCATAACCTGAGTTTCTCCTGTGGCCAGCATATCCCATTGCAAAGCCATTTGAGTGGCATTATATGCAAAATCACACTCCTTGCCGGCATTTTCACCTGTCCCAAAATATTCCATGATTTTGGCAGGAGCTACAATTGCTTCTCCGAGCAAGGCCATTCCCGGACTTGCTATCTGTACTGCTTGTTTGATCAATCTCAAAATAGCATGAGCTTGGGGCAAATTTTGACAAGTTGTACCAGTTTCTTTCCAGATAAAAGCAGGGGCATCTATCCTCAATAGATCTACACCAAGATTTGCATAAAAAAAGATGGTATCCAGCATTTCCCTTAATACATGTGGATTCCGATAATTTAAATCCCATTGGTAGTTATGGAAAACGGTCATCACCCATTTTTGGCATTCCTCGGACCAAGTGAAATTGCCTGGTGAACTTTCAGGAAAAATCTCAGGCATTGCTTGCTCATACTCGTTAGGAATCCATCGATTCTCATACATGTAAAAGAAGTCCTGGTAAAATTTATCCCCAGCTTTTGCCTTCTCTGCCCATTCATGCCTATGAGAAGTATGATTCAATACGATATCCAACATCAGATGCATACCGTTTTTATGCATCTTCTTGCGAAGTGAAAGAAGTTCTTCCAGGGTTCCAAATCGCTCATCCACCTTCCTGAAATCAGAAACTGCATAGCCCCCGTCGCTTTCTCCAGGAGGGCTTTGAAACAGGGGCATGAGATGGAGAAAATTAACTCCCAGCTGATCGAAGTAGCTTAACTTTTTTTCCATTTTAGAAATGGAACCACAAAACCTATCTACATACAGGCTCATGGCTGCCAAGTCATTGCTCAAAAACCAATGACCTTGCTTCAATTTATCCAAATCCCTTTTTTTAAGATCTTGATCTCGATTTATGTAGGCTGAGACCACAGTTTTCAAAAGATCTGAAAAGAAAGTCTGAGTGGACTCATTTCTTCCATAAATTTCAAAAAACAGGCTTTTTAACGGGCCTACTCCTTCTTCAAAACGCCGCACAAAATCCTTGTCCTTTTTGACAGCATCTATAGAAAAGTCTTTCAAAATTGAAAGGTCATTACTGGAATTCATCTGTGACATATTAAGTCAAAATCATTAATGCCCTGCGGAGAAACCTCCGGAATTGGTTATTACTTTTTTATTTTCTTTGATATTTAAAGTGGCTAAAGCCGCAATCAGCAGCAAAGCCCCACCAAATACTATGGCCATTCCCGGGTCATTTCCCAGGAAGGTTTTAGAGATAAAGCCAAAAGTCAGCGTCTGTAGAATCATAGGAATCACAATCATCATATTGATTATCCCCATGTAAACCCCATATCGTTCCTTGGGAATTTCATTGACCACCAACAAATAGGGAACCCCCATCATACTAGCCCAGGCGATCCCAAAACCAGTCATAGGTATAAATAAGGCATATTTATTATCCAGTTGAGGAAAAATCAAGAGCCCTATACCTGCCATGATTAAACAGATAAAATGCACCTTTTTAGGGCCATATTTTTGGGCCATACTTGCCAAAAAGAAGGCTGAAAGGAAGGTTACAATATTATACCATCCATTCACCAAGCCTGTCCATCCGACCGCTTCCTCATACAGCAACTTATCCCCTGTCGGAGTTGTGTTCCAAACTGATTGAGCAATGCTTTTCGCAGCATTTTGCCAATAGCAAAAAAGGGCATACCATTGGAAAAGGTAAATAAGTGCCAATTTCCACATCACAGAAGGCATGACCATAATGGATTCGATGATTTCAATGTTTTGGGCAAATAATACCCTTGTAGTCGAGTTTTCCTTGGTTTTTTCCAAGGTTCTTCGAATCAATCCTTTGGAAAAGATTGCAGGAATCAGCAATAGGAAAAAGACCAGATAAGCTACCAAAGTGGTTAGAATCGAAAGAAAAAACTGAATAGCCGGGTGAGGCATTCCTTCCGTTCGCTTTTTCAGACCTTTCAGTTCCTCTTCATCCGGCGGTATTTCTGGTGTTTTTGAAATACTCCACATCACAGTAGTGATCGAGCAAATGGTTCCTAAAAAGAAAGAAGCGTATACCCAATAAGGGAGAGAACCTGCTGTTCCGGTGATATATTTTTGAAATACAAAAAGTGAAATATTGGCTAGCGTAATTCCCAAACCGGTAAAAAAGCTTTGGGTCAAGAATCCTGTAGAATATTGCTCATCAGGAAGTTTATCTGCAATCAAAGCCCGATAAGGTTCCATAGCAGTATTGTTGGCAGCATCCAAGACCCATAGCAATCCAGCAGCCATCCAAAGGGAACTACTGAATGGGTACAGGAATAAGGTAATACTACAGAAAAGGGCACCTATGAAAAAAAAGGGCTTTCTTCGACCAAATTTTGGACTCCAGGTATTATCACTCAATGCACCAATGATTGGCTGGATCAATAAGCCCGTCATCGGCCCTGCAAGGTTCAATATGGGGATTTCATCTGGCGCTGCACCCAACATATCGTAGATGGGATTGACAGCACTCTGTTGCAAACCAAAACTATATTGAATGCCGAAAAATCCGACATTCATATTAATGATCTGGGAAAAGGACAGGCGTGGTTTTGCCATGGATTATTTTGGGTATGTATTGCTAAAGACTATCCTAAATCCAGCAGGAGTTTAAAATAGGTCACCTAACATACAAACTTTATCTTTTAGAAAATCAGCCACTCAAAAGAAAATACAGGGAAAATCTATGCAAACGGTTGATTATTTTGACAAGCCTAAAAATTTGATGATTTTCGGAATACTCAATGCCTTTCTCCGGAAAGCACTTTAAAGACATGTAAAACTGCTGGAAAAACTGCATCCATAGATTCTCTGGCGCCAGCAGATGAACCCGGCAGTGCTAACACCAAACTTTGATCTATCACTCCAGCTAAAGAGCGGGATAAAAAGGCTGTTGGAACTCGCTGCTGACCGTAATTCCTAATGGTTTCTTCAATTCCAGGTATTTTTCTAGTCAATAGGGATTCCAAAGCATCCGGAGTCACATCCCTTGGAGACAAACCTGTTCCTCCTGAGAAAATGATTAAGTCTATTCCTTCGTCAGCGTATTTTTTTGCTAAACCTTGGATTTTTTCTATTTCGTCAGGAATGATTTCATAGGCCGCTACTTGTACGCCAAAGCTGCTGAGTTTATCCTGAATAATCTTACCCGATTTATCCTCGCCTTTTCCTTGAGAGATAGTATCCGAACAAACAATCACAGCGCCTTTGAGATGAGAAAAGTCCTTAGAATTTAAGTCGGACTTACCGCCTTTCTTTTCAATCAATCGAATTTTTTCAATACTGATTCCCTTGTCCAATGGCTTAAGCATATCATACATGGTGAGCGCAACTACCGAGGCCGTGTGCATGGCCTCCACCTCCACACCGGTTTTGTAAATTGTATGAATCTCTACCAAAATCCGGATCTCCTCATCTCCGATTTCATAAGATACACCAGTAAACTCTATGGGCAAGGGGTGACAATCCGGGATCATATCCGCTGTTCTTTTTGCTGCAAAAAGCCCTGCGGTTTTAGCCATTTCAAGCACATCACCCTTAGGTACTTTTCTTTCCTTTACAGCCTGAATCGTTTCGGGTTTTGACACTTTTACAGTGGCTTCTGCTACAGCTTTTCTCAGAGTAGAACTTTTGTGGGTAATATCAATCATGTTTGGTTTCCGGTAGTTTTTGAGAAGACTTCATATCCTGGATGAAATCTTTTAAGTGCTCGATTTCAACGTGGTCCATTAAGACAATTTTATACCACTCATTATCCTCAGAATGAGATTGAGGAACGAGGTTATATTTATGGGCAATTGAGTCCGGTACAGCCTCTGCCCTGAGTGTAACTATATTCATTTCAGGCTCTCTGAAAAAGGGAATCCCCAACTCATTCAGATGCCTGCATAGCCAGTTTGTTCTCATCTTTAAGACAGAGATTTTTTCAAACCATTTGTGTGGGCCATAGGTGGTTAGAATAGTCCAGACAGCCACTGCATTAGCCCCTGAACGGCTCCCGCAAAGCGTTAAGTCCATACCCTCAACATATTGAGCCTCTTTGGTTAATACATTTTCAATTAAACCTTTTCTACAAACAAAAATCCCAGTTCCATAAGGCGCTTGAAGCATTTTATGAGCATCGATAGTTAGGGAAGAAATATCTGGATTTTGAAAAGTAATTTGGTTTTCACCTTCTGAGAAGGGGTATACAAAACCACCATAAGCACCGTCAATATGCAATCTAAATGGCACTTGAAACTCCTTCAAAACATCCGCTATCGGCACCGGATCATCCACGGACCCAAACATGGTGGTCCCCATGTTTGCGATGGCAATAAAATATTTTTTTCCATCGCAAATGGCCTTTCTAACTTCTCTTTCCAGACCCTCATTTGACATTGCTCGAGTCTCCGAATTAACAGGAACCTTTACCCAGTCAAGCATGAGCAAATTGCCTGCTTTTGGGATAGAATAGTGAGTATCTTCAGAGGCCAGGATAGCGATTTCTTTTACCTTGGCTCCATGCTTCTGAATGAATTCGTTTCTATAAATCCAAAGGGCCTGAATATTCGCCTCAGTACCTCCAGGAGAAATATATCCATCAAAGCTACCTTCTTCGATTTTGAACAAGTCCACCGCAATCATATTGAGGACTTCCCTCTCCAGTTCTTGAGTACCTTTGAAAGCAAACTCTGAAGTTCCAAAGGTGTGGCAACCAATATGGTTTGGGTTGGCTATGTAGGTATTCAAAACAGGCATTTCTCTCAAAAAAAGAGATTCATTGGCAAATACCTTTTCGTCCAATTTGGATGCAGGATATCCCAGGTTGGCATCCTTGGAGAAATCAACATTTTGTTTCAAAGCTCTCTGAACTCGTTCCAAGCGCTGTTCCGAGTTCAGCTTCTTCCAAAATTTCATATCAATATGCATAGGGCTGATTTGGGTTTATTTAACTATTCTTTTTCCAAACATGCTCTTCAGAATCCAGAATTTCTTTTCCCCAAACAGGTAATTCAGCTTTGATGCTTTCTACCAGTTCACTACAGGCCTCTATGGCAGCTTTTCTGTGTTTGGAAGAAGTAAACACAAAAAGACATATCTCTCCTACTTTCACCTCACCTAAGCTATGGTAAATATGCATACAAGTCAGAGGGTATTTAGCAAAAACAGCCTCTCTGATTTCAAATGCTTTTTGCAAAGCCATCTCTTCATAAGCAGTATATTCTATAGCGACGACTTCTCCTTTCTCTTTTTGGTCAGCTCTAACTTGACCTAAAAAAATGGAGTGCCCACCTATTTCTGTTTTGGTACTATGATTTGCAATAGAAGTGGCAATCTTTTCTGGAGAAATAGCTCCTTGTACAAATATGTTTTTGGGGGTTCTTACTTTGTCCATAAGATTAATTTTTAGGATAGGCATTCACGCCTCCACGAATTGAAATAAACTCTTTGTGCGGAAAATGATCTTTCAGCTTTACGGCTGCTTTTTGGCTTCTGATTCCGCTTTGGCAATAAACAAAAACCTGATCAGAATTGAATTGAACCTGATTTAAATCATAAAACTCACTCAATGGGATTTCTATTAGATTATTCAAATTCAATTTAGGCATTTCATGACTTTCTCTGACATCCAGCCACTGGGCTTTGGGGGATTTAAGCCCTTCCTCCCAACTGATAATTGGAATCCCTGAGCATAAAAACTCATAATCCAATTGCTCCAATTCCTTTTTTGATTTTGGAATTAAGTTTCTGGCCACTGCATTTGGCTTTAAATCCAAAAAATATTGTTGGTAAGTTTTGCTGTCGAAAAATAAAACCCGATTCCTGAGCGCTTCCGCGTATCCTGTGATGACTTTGATGCTCTCCGTAGCCATTAAAGTTCCGATCAAACCCGGAAGAACCCCCAAAACACCAGTTTCTGAGCAATTGGGAACTTCCATTGAGGAAGGGGGATTGGGAAATAGATCCCGGTAATTACAGGCGTTTTCGCCAAGGTTGAATACAGAGACCTGACCTTCATGCCTAAAAATCGCTCCAAATACCAAAGGCTTATGGAGCAGGAAGCAAACATCATTGACTAGATATCGAGTAGGGAAATTATCTGTCCCGTCTATTACCAAATCGTATTGAGAGATAACTTCAAAGGCATTTTTTGGGTTTAGAAAAAAAGGATAGACTTCAAGCTTAATATCTGAATACTTTTTGCTGATAATTCGGCTAGCCACATCAGTCTTCAATTCCCCTACATGATTTTCACCATAGAGGGTTTGCCGGTTTAAATTAGAAATCGATACCAAATCCCCGTCAACCAACCCGATTTTCCCAACTCCTGCAGCTGATAAATAATTTAAGATTGGGCATCCAAGGCCTCCAAGCCCTATTAATAGTACCGAGGCATTTTGAAGTTTGGTCTGACCCTCTGTACCTATTTCCCTAAGAATTACTTGGCGCTCGAACCTATCCATCATCAACCTCCTGAGAATGGAGGTAAAAGGGCAACTTCCCTGGCTCCATCGATTTTTTGATTTTCAGATACCAATTCTTTGTCAACAGCCAAACTGAATTTCATCCCTTCCAACCCTGGGTATCTTTCTTTAAGAATAGCTAACAGCTCCTGGGTATTAGAGACAGAGTCCAGCCAAATTTCTGATTGGCCAATTTCTTCTGCCACCATCCCGAATGCTTTAATAATAAGTTTCTCAGCCATAATTCAATTTACGAAATGCATTAAGAAAGAATCAATTTCACAGAGGCAAATAATAATACCGCTGCCAACATATACTTCAATACTTTAACAGAAAACCTCTTAGCACCCAAATAAGCTCCTAGGGCACCTCCCAAAACTGTCAAAGGTATCAGAACCCAAAGTTCCTGAGAAACTGTAATCTCATACGTCGCCGCTCCTACAAAACCTGCTACTGAGTTTAGAAAGATAAATAGCGCACTTAAAGCAGCAGTTTCCTTTACTCCAGCCCAACCCAACATCAAAATTATTGGAGTAAGAATTATACCTCCCCCTATTCCAATCATTCCTGAAACAAAGCCTATCAAAATTCCCAAAACCGGAGGCATCCACCATTTTCTTTCTACCTGCTCATCCTTTGAAATTGGGAAAACACCCCCAAATTTTAATACAGGGAAAATCAATAAAAAGCCCAATACCTTTTTATAAACTGTCGCATCTAATAATATCGTACCTCCCAGATAAGCTGCTGGAATAGAAAATAAAATCAGGGATAAAAACAGTTGCATAGGAAAAACACCGGCTTTCCTGTAATTCAGGTAGGCAACCATAGAAACCATCATATTTAAAATCAATGCTGTTGGACGGATTTCCTCCGGAGCAAAACCTAGCAGGGCTAAAATCATCAAATAAGAACTAGCTCCCCCATGACCTACCGAAGCATATAGAAATGCAGCAAATGGCATAAGGAAAAACAGGACATAGTACATCCAGGTCTCCATTACCAAGGATAAAATTTGATGGTTTGTCCAGCTTTGATAAATGTGGTTTCCTCGGGGATTTCAGCAAATCCATCAGCAGTACCGAAGGATATCAGATTGAAAGACTCTTGCCCACTCAGAATATGAATTTTTCCATCTTCAACTTTGGCCTTAAGAAACTGAGTTAAAGGAATAGGCTTCTCAAAGTCCGCCGAAATTGGTAACTCCACAAATGAATCCCAAGCCTTTGAATTCCCTTTCCAAGACTCAATTACCAGCTTGACATAGTTCAAAAAACAAGATAAAACAGACGCAGGATTACCTGGAAGTGCAAAAACCAATTTCTCCTTTTTCATTCCAGCGTAAAGGGGCTTCCCAGGCCTTTGTTTCACCTTGTAAAATAGTGGATCAACTTGATGAAATTCCAAGGCCTCTTTCACAAAATCGTAATCTCCTACAGAAATTCCCCCTGTAATTAAAACCAAATCAGACTGCGCTAAGGCCTTAGATATGATATCTTGAACTGCCTTTTTTTCATCACGAACCTGCCAGTGCTGGATTTCTCTAATTCCCAGACTTTTCAACCAAATATCCAATGCGGGGCCATTTGCATTATAAATTTGACCCCTAGTCAGGATTTCTCCAAGATTTTTTATTTCATTCCCTGTGGTCAAAATACTTACTTTCGGAGGCTGAAAAACAGGAATTTCCCCTACTCCCACAGAAGCCATCAAACTGATTAGACCCGGGGTTATTTTAGCTCCAGCCTGAGCCACCAAGACTCCTTTTTTGCATTGACTTCCTTGGTAACGAACATGCTGTCCCTGAATCGCATCTTCTGGGTTAAAATTAATTTTAGCGCCATTCTTCTCCACCTTTTCCTGCATGATCACAGAATCTGCACCTTCTGGCATAGGCGCACCCGTGAAGATTCGAATACTTTGGCCATTCTTTATTTGTTGAGAATAATCTCCTCCAGCGGCTGATTCACCTATTATTTCCAATTCTTTGAGTCCCTCTTCCCAAATAAAGGCATAGCCATCCATAGCTGAATTGTCAAAAGAAGGAACGTCCATCAAGGACCTTACCTCATCTCCCAGGAATAATCCTTCAGACTCAGAGAGAGGAATTAATTGAGACCTTTTATTCAAAGGGATATTTTGAAGAATTCTTTTTGCCTCAGGAACTGAAATCATCTCACCCTCCGATTTTAATCATACTTCTATTTTCGATTTTATCAGCTTGGGTAAGTTGATAATCCGCAGAAAACTGCCCTCCTAAAATTGCGTGTTTCTTTGCCAAAGACTCATGAATCAAAGATCTTACCCCTTCCCCTTTTCTCAATCTACTCAGCAAATCCAGCTCATCCTTTCCAAAAAGGCAATTCTTTATCTTCCCATCGGCAGTTAATCTTAACCTGTTGCAACTACCACAAAAATGCTCACTCATGGTGGTAATAAAAGCGAAGGTTCCGGCATAACCCGACACTTTATATTTTTTGGCTGTGCTGTGTGGTTTATCGGTTAGTTTTTTGAAGTCCAACTTAGATCCTGCAATTTTCAACATCTCTCCGGCCGTCAAGACTTTTTTACTGTCCCAGCTATTTCCCTGAAATGGCATAAACTCGATGAATCGAATGTGAAGGGGATATTTTTTGGTCAATTGTATAAAATCCACCAACTCATCTTCAATCTGACCCAGCATGGCCACAGCATTGATTTTAACCCGAAAACCTTCCTCCAATAGTAGCATGATACTATCCCACACTTGCTGAAACTGATCTCTACGCGTCAACCTTTTAAATTTCTCTGGGTTCAAGGTGTCCAAGCTCACATTGATCGACTTAACTCCGGATTCCTTCAAAAGGTCGATATATTTTGGAACCAGTATCCCATTCGTTGTCAAAGACAATTCTACCGGAAGCTTACTCAGCCTTTGAATAATATCAACAGCATCTTTTCTAACCAGAGGCTCTCCACCCGTCAATCGGATTTTGGTAACGCCAAGTTCTACAAAAACCTCAGCCAACTCTACAATTTCATCAGCACTCATCAATCTGGATTGTGGCATCCACTCCATTTCCTCCTGAGGCATACAATAGGTGCAACGGAAATTGCAATTGTCCGTCAGAGAAATTCTCAGGTAATTGTGAATACGTCCAAAATTGTCTTTGAGCATGCCGTGATTTTAATCTAATATTAGAAAGATTGAAATGCTTTCTCCACCCTCTTTCTACAAATGGAGACTTTATTTTTCTAACGTAATTTAATTCAATTAGCTCGGTAAAAGTTGATTTTCTCCAGATTCTTGACTCAGGCGCCTTTTCTGAATTGAGTTGGACTTGAATTGACCTGCTTTTTGAAGAAATTATTGAAGTGAGTTACTTCGTTGAACCCTAAAGCGAAGGCAATCTCAGACACGTTCCAATTACTTTGTTTCAAAAGGATTTTGGATTCCTGTACCAATCTATCAGCAATCAACTGAGAAGTAGTTTTTCCCGTCATCTCTTTCACAGCGCGATTGAGATGATTGACATGGATATTGAGTTGATTGGCAAATTCTGAGGGAGTTCTCATTTGAATACTGGAGTGGCTTTCATCTACTGGGAACTGCCTTTCCAAAAGCTCCAGAAATATGGAAGCTATTCTCAAAGATGCATTCCCATGAAGGGTAGTTTGCAAGTCTGCTGGTTGCAGCTTCATCCCGAAATGAATCAGTTCGGAAACCAAATTCCGAATACGGTCATACTTGTACTTGTATTCAGAATTAAACTCATCTTGCATCGTTTCAAAAATAGCCTCTACTTCTTGAGCCTCCTCATCACTTAACTCAAACACATGAGTTCCATTTGGGTGGAAAACCTCATACTGCTGAATTTGGCCATAATTCATGAAGAAATGAGGATTGAAAATACAATATACCCCAGTAGTATGCGCTCCTATGTGATCCCATTTATAAGGAACCATTGGATTGGAAAAGGACAGTGCCTGTTTTTTGACCTCATACACTCTATCAGCGTAATGAACTGTGCTAGCACCTTTGACAAGCATGACTTTGTAAAAATCCCGCTTTCTATATGGGACACTTTTTACTTTACCTTCGAAAAAAGGCTCAAGTCTGAAAATATTAAAATGCCCGAAATCCATTTTTAGGCTTTCCGGAATCCAATTGAATTTACGTTTATAAAATTCCTCTAAGGTCTCTGACTTTTCCATTTTGTTATTTTTTAGCGTAGGTATTTTTAAAAGTGTAAAGCAAGCTCATGTTCCAAACCAAATCATCTCCAGCTACCTCTGACTTGATTTTTCGATTAAAAAAGGTTTGAAATGAAATTGGAAATTCATCTTTGCTGAATGTAAAACTTGAATTGATATAAGTTCCAGAATTTTCATCCACACTGAGAAAGAAGAGTTGCGGATTAATTCGTAAGGAGAAGTCTCCTCCTAATCTGATATTGGAAATCACAGTATTCAAAGCAACAAAATCAGTGTTTTTAGGTCCTGTTTGATTAAAGCCTGTTCCATGAAGATAATAAATACCCATGCTAAGTTTATTGCTGAATTTATAGGTTTGATTGATCTCCCCTGCAAGGAATCTATTGGCTACAAACATCCTTTGAACTTCTCCATCCACTACTACCTCCTATCCTGAAAGAGAAATGCAGGATGCGCACCAGCAGTCAAGGTAAATCTCTTGTCTTTGATAATTTTATATCTCCACCACAAAACAAATGTCCATGGCTTTTCATTCATTCCGAATCGAAACATTGGGTCAAAAGAAAGTCTCTCTCCTCCTACACTGAGGTCGAAGAAGGCAGCAGGTTTCCCTAAATTAAATGCAGGAATAATAGAGACACCATTATTAGTTGCTGTGATAGTTCCACTAAAATGGCGAATCGGTGATTGAGATTCAACTGGATTTTCCTGAGAAAAGGAAGGACTTTGGAGTAAAACCAAACTCAGAATCAAAATCTGAATTTTTGTAATTGATTTCATTAAACTTTTCAAAGTGAGGGTAAATAGGGATTTGAGAAATTAGTCTTACAAATGTCCAAATTTTATCAATTAATTTATAATGAAAATCAAATAGATGATTACAAAATTCAAACATTAAATAGCTATAAGCGAAAAATAAATTTCTTGAAAAAATCAATTTATCAATAAAATTACCGAGAAGAAACCCCTTGAAATATATTTGAAAAGCGTAAGTATTTATTTGATAACAATTAATTATACTGCTTAAAATCAATTAATTTTGAGTTAATAATTTCTCTATTTGATTTCCAATGATGGATTTGTATAAACTCGGGATAGAAGCAAACAATCTTAATCCTTGCGATAAAAAGTTTTCACAGAATTATAAAAATGAAACCTAAACTCAGATGAAATTCAAAGATTTGAAAAATCAAACCGATTCTTTTTAGGCTGAGCTCCTAATTGCACCTTACTAAGATTCTTACTTTAAAAAACACCTAACAAAAACACTATTAATATGAAAAACTATATCATTCCATTTGTCTTATTTATTGGCCTTCATTTTTCTGTTTTAGCTCAAAATCAGCCAGAACAATCCTCTGAAAAGGAAGTTTTTGAACTCTCCATGAACAAGTGGAAATGGATGGCGGAAAAGGACATTAGTCAATTGCAGCCGCTCTTTCACCCTGAAGCCAAGTTTGTGCATATGAGCGGAACCTGGACTACGGAACGGGAATTGGAAATCATTGAATCAGGAAGTATCTGGTATAAAAATGCAAAAGTACATGATACTGCAGTGGAGCTGTTCGGCAATACAGCATTGGTATGGAACAGAATCACTTTAACAGCCGAAGTTAGAGGAAATGATGTAGTAACAGAATTTACCGTGACTGAGGTATATCAAAAAGATAATTCCGGATGGAAAATGCTTGCATTGACCTTTAGCAGTGTAAGAGACACCCATCAGATTGAAAAGTAAAATCTAATATGGGCTACAAAAATTGATGGAGAGGAAGGCTTATCAAGTATTCTTTAGTTAATTTGCGATAATAAGTAAATACAAATCCTTGATGAAATCGAGCACGACGCAAGGGGACATACAGAGAGACTCCCCGATGTATCGGGGAATCAATGCGAAGATTCTCCCGAATCAAGTTCGGGACAAGCTATCTGACCTCTAAAAATCAAAATATAAACAGATGAAATACCTGATTACTTTATTGATGGCCTTCTTTTCCAATTTTGTTTTGGCTCAAGTTCAAATAGTCGCAGAACAAGACCAAAACCGTGACCTTACTTTACTGGGTTTAAACAGCGATAAAATCCCTTACACCATAAGAATAGAATTCATTCTTTTAGAAAATCTTGAATCTTTGGAGGGAGACATTCTTTTCAAAACTGCTAACCCCGGAAAAAGTACTTTAGTGAAGCTTCAATCCATTTATTCTAATGAAAAAACTGGTTTTCGGTATAATACCAAACTATTCAAAGGAGATATATTTCAGAGACCACTTTACAAAACAATATATCTTCCACCGGTTGAAGAAGGAACTAAATTTAACATAAGGCCATTGAGATTTGAGTCTCATCCTTCTCAGAATTCGGGTTTAAATACATATACAGGCACCTTATTTCTTTTTGAAAAAGCAGTAGTTATTTGTGCCCCACGGAAGGGAATAGTTTCAGAGATTAAAATGGACCAAGAGCCTTTGGCTTCCGGGCCTTCAAATTTTGAATCAGAAAATTTCATAGAAATTTATCACGAGGATGGGAGTTTCAGCAGATTAAGTGGGCTTCAAAAAAATTCAGCCAGAGTTGAAATAGGTGATACAGTATTTCCAGGACAGGAAATAGCTGAATCAGCGATCGATCCGAATCAGAACTTGCATCATGTTAAAATGATTCAAAGTCATTGGGAGATGAGCGAAAGCGGAATGCTTTGGGTGAATTTTCCGGTTGTTATTTTTTCTGAACAAAAAAATATTTCAAGTGACCAAGATGCAGAGGATATTCTAGCTAAACATCCGGAAAACATTATTCAACTAGAAATGGATAAAAAAGAGCTTAAGAAATATTCAAAAAAATAAATCTGATCTCTTGAGTAAAAAATGATTATCCCTCTCAGAACGAAGGTTTTTTCCTTAGAAAAACATTTGAAATCAATCAATCTGTTTTGCTCATAAATTATTTTTAAACCTTACAGCCTGACAGTAGTTCTGTAGATATTAAATCAAAAAACCACTCAAAAATGAAAACCACAAAAATTTTAGCTCTAGCAGGAAGTTTTCTAGCAATGGGCTTATGGACTGCTTGCAGTGCACCAAAGGAAGAGTCTACAGAAGAAACAATGGAAGTAGTCGAAGAGGCTCCGGTAGAGGAATCCAATACGGTAGTTGATATAGCTATCGGTTCTCCTGACCACACTACCCTAGTAGCTGCAGTTCAAGCTGCAGGCTTGGTAGAAACACTAAGCGGAGATGGACCATTTACTGTGTTTGCTCCTACTAATGCGGCTTTTGAAGCACTTCCTGCAGGAACAGTTGAGGACTTATTGAAGCCTGAAAACAAAGAAAAGCTTACTGGCATTCTAACATTCCACGTAGTATCTGGAAACGTAATGTCAGGAGATTTGAGCGATGGACAAGTTGTTACGACTTTAAATGGTCAAACTGCAACTGTATCTATCAAGGATGGAAAAGTTATGATTGGCGATGCAACTGTAGTTGCTGCTGATTTAGCCGGAACAAATGGCGTAGTCCATGTAATTGATAAAGTATTATTACCGAAATAAGGTTGATGGTTATTAAACTTAAGGCTAGTTCTAGTGGAGCTAGCCTTTTTTTTGTTTTCTATTTTTAATAATCCTGTTTGAATTCCGTAAGTATCTTCCAGCCAAGTGCTTTATTTTCACATTGAAGTAAATATGATTCCTTCAAAAGCGGGAAAACATTAACTTCTTGTTTATTAGCTGCAAATCCATCCTCTAAAGTTGCACTAGAAAAGGGAAAATTTTGGTTTGTAGATTCACTTTGATTAGCCCACTATTTCCAATGACTTATCCAGACAATAAATTGAATAGAAGATCATTTTTGAAAGTTTCCGCACTCGCGGGTGGAGGTATGATTCTTAGCTTTAATTGGCTGGCAGGCTGCAAACCCAATTCTTCTGAGATTTTGGATATGCCTAAAGAATGGTTCAGGCTTAACGGCTATATCAAAATCGGTGAAAATGGGCTGATCACCATCATGTCACCCAATCCAGAAGGTGGTCAGAATGTGAAAACTTCCATGCCCATGATAGTTGCTGAGGAATTGGACGCAGTCTGGAAAAATGTAAGAGTAGAGCAAGCGCCCCTGGACACTGAGAATTTCACCCGGCAATTTATTGGAGGAAGTCAGGCGATCAGAATTGGCTGGAATGCCTTAAGAACAGCAGGCGCGACAGCCAGACAACTTTTAATCAATGCAGCAGCCGATCAGTGGAAGGTTCCTGCTTCGGAAATCAAAACCGAACCCGGGGTTCTTATACATGTTCAATCAGGAAAAAGAGCACAGTTTGGAGAAATGGCCTCCTACGCAGCTTCTCTTCCGATTCCGGAAAATGTGGAATTGAAAAAAGTAGATCAGTTCAAAATTATTGGCTCATCTCAAAAAAATGTAGATATCCAAAAAATCATTACTGGGAAACCACTTTTTGGGATTGATTATAACAAGGAAGGCACTTTAATAGCGATGATTATTCATCCACCCTCATTTGGAATGAAGCTAAAATCATTTGATGCTTCAGAAGCAAGCAAAATGCCCGGTATCAGAGGGGTTTTCGAAATCAAATCCTTGAGAGATGACTATGTTAGAACATTCTTCGACACAGTTACCTTCACTGATTTAATTGCAGTTGTGGGAACTAGCACTTGGGAGGTCTTAAATGCAAAAAAAGCCATCCAGGCTGAGTATGAACCTATCTCCGCTTATGTTGAAAAAAGAGATCGATTTGGTTCCGAAGAAAGCAGGATAGTTCCGGCTGGTCAGGAGAACACAGAATCTCAGGCAGAAAAAATGCGAGTTGCTTCACTCAAACCACAAGAATTAAGAAGAGATGGAAACCCTGAAGAGGCTTTCAAAAAAGCCTCTAAAGTCATCGAGAAAACCTACACTGGACCTTTTCTGGCCCATAATTGTATGGAACCAATGAACTTTTTTGCCCATGTACAAGGAGATAAAGTAGAATGTGCAGGTCCTCTCCAAAAACCTGAGTTAACAGAACAGGCTCTTTCGGTAAGATTAGGCATCCCTGTTGAAAACATCCATATAGAAATGACCAGGTTGGGAGGAGGATATGGAAGGAGGTCCTATGCTCATTGGTTGATTGAAGCAGCTGTTATTTCTCAAAAACTCAATGCTCCTATCAAATTGATTTATACGAGAGAGGATGATATGACTTCGGGAATATATAGGTCCCGATACCAGGCAACTTATCGGGCTGCCTTGGACGAAAACAATCAGTTGATAGGCATTCATATCAATGCAGGAGGATTACCCGAAAATCCCATTTACCCAGATAGATTTCCTGCTGGTGCGGTCGAAAATTATCTTGCAGAGGGTTGGGAAGTTCCTTCCAACATCACCACGGGATCTTTCCGTGCACCGAGATCAAATTTCATGGCAGCCGCAGAACAATCCTTTTTGGATGAAGTAGCAGAAGTAGCGGGCAAAGATCCTATTGAGTTTAGATTAGAGCTGCTAGAAAAGGCTAAAAAAAATCCAGCGGGAAAAAACAATGATTATGATCCTGCACGATATGCAGAAGTCATCAAACTGGCAAGGGAGAAATCAGACTGGGCAACGAATAAAGAAGGAATAGCTAAAGGTTTTTCAGCTTATTTCTGCCATAATTCTTATGCTGCACAAGTATTGGAATTAAAAATGGAAAATGGTCAGCCTCTTATAGAAAAGGTAGTCTCAGCAGTGGACTGCGGAATCGTGGTCAATCCGGGCGCTGCCAAAAATCTCTGCGAAGGTGCTGTGGTGGATGGAATAGGCACTGCGCTTTTTGGTGAGTTGACCTTTGATGAGGGCAAACCGAGCAAAAGTAATTTTGATCAATATAGAATGATCCGAATGAAAGAAGCTCCTAAAATTATTGAAACCTATTTTGTGGATAACCAAATCGATCCAACAGGCTTAGGAGAACCTGCATATCCTCCTGTATTTGCAGCCTTAGCAAACTCTCTTTACCAAGGTACTGGACAAAGATTCTACGAACAACCATTTTTCAAACAGCTTGAAATCTGAAATTCAAAATCTTACAACTTGATTTTGAATTTTTCTCAAGAGAATCTAATAATGAATGAAATCCAGAAACAACAGACAATTAGGAGTTAATTGGTTTAAGTCCCATAAAACTTCAATTCCAATTTTGAAGCTCTATATTTTTTTCTACTAAAAAAGTATTGATTTACCCCCATTTTATCTTAAAAACCTTTATTTTTCCAATTGATATAAGTTATTGTCCACTTATTACGAAATACTTTAAAGGTATTTATTAAGCCTATCCAATTAAACCAGCCACTTAATTGATAAATCCTTTGTTGTCCAGATCATCAATATTTGTAATTATTTACCTTGGGTGTTTCCTGACAGGAGCTCAGGGGCTTTTTGCACAAGCTCCAATTTTCCCCAGAAACTCCAATTACATGATAGAAAGCTGGGATAACTCCAATGGCCTTCCTCAAAACGCAGTCTTTGCCATGGAAAGAGATAACCATGGCTATTTTTGGGTGGCAACAGAAGAAGGACTTACCAGACTTGATGGATATTCTGCAAAGGTTTTTGACCAAGCAAACTATCCCCAAATGCAGGAACAAACCTATTATACTTTTTATAAATCTAAGGCTGGAATTTGGGCAACTGCTGATAGAAGCATAGCCTTGCTTGAAAAAAACATTAGAAAGATTATTGACTGTTCAAGCATTACCAATGATACTTGGATAAGAGCTGTCACAGAAATTGAGAATGGAAAATTATTAATCGGAACGGATGCTGGAGAAATTCACCAATGGGAAAACGGATCTTTCACTGAACTTGAAATTTGGAAATCTGAATTTCCATTAGAAATATATAGTTTTTTCCAAATTGATTCATACAAACTCCTTGTCGGAACTACTAGGGGGCTATACGAGCTAAACATAAAATCTAATACAAAAAAATTGATTTCAGCAGACAGCTTTGAAGCCTTTAAAATTTTTGGTACTCCCAAAGAAATCTACATCTTTTCGCCTGACCAAGGTATTTTTCGAATGAACAAAGGCTATGAAATGGAAAACATAATTCCAATTAGCCAAATTAAAGACATAAACCTTAGCAGCCTGATAGTTGACTCAGATAATAGAATTTGGGCAGGATCTTTAGAGCAGGGATTACTGGTTATCGATCAGGGGCAAGTAAGCAGATTCACGTATCCAGAGCTTAGAAACTACACAGTTAGAAAAATTATTAAGGAAGAAAACAAGCTTTTTCTAGGCACTTTGGGCAAAGGACTGCTATTGATTAAACCTGCAAAGGTAAACCAGCCAGACTATAATGAATTAAAAAACAAAAATATCAAGGCCATCTATCAAAGTGAGGACAGTAGTGTTTGGATTGGAACAAAGGCAAATGGACTCCATCAAATTGATAGAAATAAAGTTAAAATCTGGAGTCAAAAAGACGGCTTGATTCAAGACAATAATACCAGCCTTGCATCCAGAAATGGTATCCTTTACTATGGTTCTTCTTCTGGAATCTCTCTGTTGGACCTGAAGAGAGGAGAAATCATAGGTCAAATAACCGAGGAGGATGGGCTTAGCAGCAATTACGTCCACGCGCTATTTAGAGATTCCCAAAATCGTTTATGGATCCTGACAAGAAAAGGAGGTATTCATTACTTGGAAGAAAATGGTAAGCTTCAAAAGGTACTATTACCGGAGAAATTTGATGCAACTAGATTTGTAAGTGCTTTAGAACTCAAAAATGGTCAATTATTAATCGGTTCTATGAATGAAGGTATTCTTCGATTAGAAGATACCGTCTTCGTTGAAAATAAAAGACTTCCTTTGGCTCCTGGTGAAGATGTGATATACAGCATGTATGAGGATGCTGAAAATGACCTTTGGTTCGGTACACACGGAGGGCTTGTATTACTGAAAGAAGATCAAATCAAAATTTTAGGAAAGATCAATGGTTTGAAGTCTAAAACTGTATACAGCATTACGGACGATGGACAGCGTGGAATTTGGATCAGTAATAACTTTGGGGTTCAATATTTTTCTTACTCTGAAATAAAAAAGTTCAAAGAAAGTGAGAATGAAAATGTATTGATAAGTTCAACTTTATACGATAAAAGATTGGGCTTGCCTAACTCTGAAACTAATGGTTTGATTTTTCCTGCTGCCATACAAGATTTTAAAGGAAAAATCTGGATCCCAACAGTTGAGGGAGTTGGGATAATCAACCCAAATACCATTTCAAACAGTCCTAATGATTCAATTAGTTTTTTTTGGGATGAACTCAGAATAGGAGAGCAAAAATCTGACATTCATAGCCAAATCCTAATTCCTGAAGGAGTTAGGATGTTTCAGGTTTCTTTTAATCTCATTGATTTTGAGAATCCTGCCCAATATTCCTTATTTTATAGAATAGACGATGAAAATGACAATTGGCTACCTATTAAGGATCATAGGCAGTTATATTTTAATGGACTAAAACCAGGGGACTATACTTTAGAAATTAAAGTCCTCAGATACGGTGAAGAAGATCAAGTTTATTCTCTTCCCATTAAGGTTTCGGCTTTGTTTTTCGAAACTTTAACCTTTAAAATAATAATTGGAATTGTCGCAATTCTTCTTCTTTATTTTATTCTACAATCTTATTTCAATAAGAAATTAAAGAAAGATTTGGAAGAGAAAGTCATTCAGAGAACTTCTGATCTTAGCCAAGCAAATGAAAAATTAACGGAGGCCCTAGAAGAAATAGAAAACCAAAATATAATTATGAAACAGCTTACTTGGAATCATTCACATCTGCTAAGGGCTCCGCTGACTAGGGCGATGGGGATCAATCACCTATTGATCAATTATTCCAAGTATGAGGGGATAGAAAAAAGCAAAGAAGAATTAGAAAAAGAACTTCTGGAATCATTGAAACAAGTAGATGAGATTATTAAGGACACTCATACAAAATCTGAAAATCTCACAAAGTAATGAATACCTTTCTTCCAAATGTGTTGGTAATAGATGATGATCCGGGAATACTTTTCTTACATAAAATTATTATAAAGGGAGAGGGATTACATCCAAACCCAATTACTTTTTTTGATCCTGAAGAAGCATTAAATCACATTCTGGAAAATGACATACCTGATAAAGGCATTTTAATCTTTTTGGATATAAATATGCCTAGAATGAGCGGATGGGAATTACTCAATCATCTAGAAAAGAAACTTCGCCATGTGAAAGTCAAAGTGGTGATGGTCACCTCCTCTTTAGATCGATCCGATAAAGAAAAAGCCCAAAAAAGTCCTTTTGTAATGGATTTTTGGGAAAAACCACTCAATGAAAATCAAATTGCTTTTGTTGCCAAACAAATCCCTATCTGGTTCGAATTGTAAAATACTTTAATTTTACAATGCCTTTCTTGCATCCTAAATTGCATCAAAGACTTTCAATCTTTTAATTAATCATTTTTCAGGAATACTCACTTTTTTTCAAGGGATAGACAGTCTCTTTCCAAACAATCACTTGATTACCATAAACTTCTATTTGATTTTTGTAAGGATACTTGAATTGAAAAAGCTAAATTGTATTTTAAAATTTAACAGATATGGCTCAATATAATCTCGATATCAACGGCAAAAGACTTCAGGTAGACGTAGACCCTAACACTCCAATGCTTTGGGTTTTAAGAGATCATCTGGATATGGTGGGTACTAAGTTCGGGTGTGGTATCGCTCAATGTGGAGCCTGCACTATTCATTTAGACGGAAATGCAGTAAGATCTTGTCAACTTCCTGTGTCAGCAGTGGAAGGCTCTAAAATTACGACTATCGAAGGACTTTCCGAAAACGGAGATCACCCGGTTCAGCAAGCCTGGATGGAACATGACGTACCTCAATGCGGCTATTGCCAAGCAGGTCAAATAATGACTGCTGCAGCTCTCTTACAGCAAAACCCTAGTCCGAGTGATGAGGAAATTGAAAATGCCATGAATGGGAATATTTGCCGTTGTGGAACTTACCTGCGAATCAAGGCAGCTGTAAAAACAGCTTCCCAAAAACTTTAAAATACTGAAATTATGACCGTTGTAAATACAAAATTGAACAGAAGATCATTTTTGAAAGTATCCGCCCTTGCGGGAGGCGGCATGGTATTAAGTTTCAGTTGGCTAGCAGGCTGTAAGCCTACATCCAAAGAAATGCTGGAGATGCCCAAAGAGTGGTTTGAACTCAATAACTTCATCAAAATTGGTGAAAATGGAGCAGTCACTCTTTATTCTCCAAACCCAGAATTCGGTTCAAATGTAAAAACATCCATGCCGATGATCTTGGCAGAGGAATTGGACACAGACTGGAAAAATGTTTTTGTAGAGCAGGCTGATTTTTATCCAGAGAGATTTGACCGACAATTCACAGGAGGAAGCCAGGGAATTAGACAGGGTTGGACTCCTTTAAGAACTGCCGGTGCCACAGCTAGAGCCATGCTTGTGGCAGCAGCAGCTCAAGGCTGGAATGTACCTGCTTCCGAAATCACTACAGCTGCAGGTCAAATAGAACACAAATCCAGTGGAAAAAAAGCACATTATGGAGAAATGGCTTCCTTGGCCGCTACAATGGAAGTGCCGGAAGAAGTTCAGTTAAAAGAAATAAAGGATTTTAAGATCATAGGAAACTCGAAAAAGAACGTAGACGGGGTCAAAATCCTAACCGGTAAACCACTTTTTTCCTTAGATCATAAAGTGGAGGGGATGAAGTATGCGGCAATTGTCCACCCTCCTGCCTTTGGAATGAAATTGAAATCATTTGATAAAAATTCAGTTTCTGATATTCCGGGCATTCTGGACGTCTTTTCTATTTCTTTATTCAAAGATGACTACCAGAGAAATTTCTTTGATACCACGACTTTCCCTGAGATCATTGCAATTGTGGGTAATTCCACTTGGGAAGTCATGCAGGCGAAAAAGACTTTGAAGGTGGAATGGGAAAAAGCCCCTGAATCCACTTTCCCAATGGCCGGAAGAGGTGGTGTTACTGTGACTGCCACAGTTCCGGCAGGATTGGAGAATACCAGCAGTCATAAAGAAAGAATGGCTGAATTCACAGCAAAACAAGGAAACATCCTGAGAAAAGACGGGGATCCCGAAGGTGAGTTTAATAAAGCTGCTAAAATCATTGAAAGAACCTACACCGCTCCTTTTTTGGCTCATAATACCATGGAGCCAATGAATTGTTTTGCAGATGTCAAAGGGGACAAGGCTGTGATTTATGGACCTACTCAAGCTCCTGAATTTATCATGGGAACTTTGGCTCAAGCCTTAGAAATACCTAGAGAAAATATCCAAATCAATCTTTCAAGAATGGGTGGAGGATTTGGCAGGCGGGCTTATAGTCACCATATGGTAGAAGCTGCTCTCATTTCCCAGAAAGTTCAAGCCCCTGTAAAGATGGTCTATACCAGGGAAGATGATATGACTGCAGGTGTGTATAGACCCACTTATACAGCAACCTATAGAGCTGCGCTGGATGAAAACAACAATTTGACAGCCTTACATGTCAAAGCAGGAGGAATCCCGGAGACCCCTATTCATCCCAATAGATTCCCGGCTGGAGCCCTGGACAATTATCTGGCAGAAGGATGGGACATTCCTTCCAACATTACTATTGGCGCATTTCGTGCACCGAGATCCAACTTTATCGCCGGAGCAGAACAAAGCTTCCTAGATGAATTAGCCGAAGAGATGGGTAAAGACCCAATTGATTTCCGTTTGGAATTATTAAAAAGAGCGGAAACCAACCCTGTAGGAAGCAACAACGACTACGACCCTAAGCGCTATGCAGGTGTTTTGGAACTGGTAAAAGAAAAGTCAAATTGGAACAGCCCTAAAGACAATGTGCATCGTGGCGTATCTGCTTATTTCTGTCATAACTCTTATGTTGCAGAAGTAGTGGATACCGTCATCAAAGACAACAAACCAGTAGTAGAGAATGTCTATGCAGCCGTTGACTGCGGAGTAGTCGTCAATCCTGATGCCGCAGCCAATATGGGAGAAGGGGCAATTGTAGATGGTATTGGAAATGCCTTCTTTGGAGAATTAGCCTTTGAAAATGGGGTTCCTACCAAAAGCAATTTTGATAAGTACAGAATGATCAGGCAAAAAGAGTCTCCAAAGAAAATCGAAGTTCATTTTGTACAAAATAATGAAGACCCAACAGGCTTGGGAGAACCACTCTTCCCTCCTGTCTTTGCAGCCTTAGCTAATTCACTTTACAAGGCAACTGGAAAACGTTATTACGAACAACCATTTGCACCACAGCTCGAAATGCAAAATTTGAAGATGTAAATAACTTTAAATCAAGATTATGGCCTGAATCAATTATTTTCAGGCCATTTTTTTTGTGCTAAATGAAGCGAATTGACAAATGGAATCGTCTAGAGAAGGAATTTAAAAACATTCAAACACTATGATTAAAAGTTTCATTTCTTCACCCAGGTTCAAATCTAAATGGTCGTTGGTTGCCACTTTAATTGGTTTACCCCTACTGGTCAGTGGATGTCTTAATAATTTTGACACTCCGCCCGTTCAGCCGGCAGCATACATTTCCATTTATCAGGGATCACCGGATGCACCTGCAATGGATATTTTTGCAAATCAAAATCGGGTGAATAACCAGCCCTTAAATTTCGCAGAGGTTCTTGCTTATAGTCCGTTTTATGTGGGAGAAAGATCCTTCCGATTTTCCTCTTTTAATTCTACTACTACTCTGCTTCAAAAAGACTTCACAATAGAGCAAGATGCGATTTACTCTATGTTCCTTTTGGATAGAGTTGCGGATTTGGATGCTATCCTGATTGAAGACGAATGGACCTTGCCAACAGCGGATTCTGCACAGGTAAGGATGGTGCATTTGTCACCTGACACGGGAGAAGTTTTTCTACAATTTTCTAATCTGAGCACTCCTGTAACCAATAATATGAGCTTCGGAGATGACTCCAATTTCACCATGGTGAAGAAAAACACCTATAATGTTCAGATCAAATCTGTAGCCACCGGGGATGTACTCCTAACCGCCAATGATGTACAAATCAATGGAAACCGTGTCTATACTTTTGTATTGAGAGGATTAGCTGAAACTACCAATCAAAACCAAAAAATGGATTTGCAACTCATTACCAACTATGTAAATTTTTAACTACCTCAAGATGTAAAATCCCGGGCCTTTCGGTTCGGGATTTTTTTTTGCATATTCTAGTACTTTTTAAAGAATATAGACCTCAACCCTAAGACTAACTATCCATTGTTTGGTCACTTTAGGTCTCCATTTGTTAAGATGATATCCACTACCCCTTAAGCTCAAGCAAATAAAAAGTACCCTTCCTTACTATCCATCAAATCACTTCTAGCCAAGCTAGAGTTTAATATTCACCCTTTTAAACCCCTCATTTAATCCTTAATAAAGAGACATACATTTAAGCCTAAATCTTCAATTCTAGCATCATAGCTTTCAAATTATCTTAACGAGATCTAGCAAAGTCTTTGGATCAAAAAAAACCAACTCAATTAGAGTTGGCCTTTCTGATGTAATCAAACCCCTAAATTATTATTCTTTTCCTCCTCCGAAATTCACTTTGAAAGAAGCGCCAAAAAAGCCCGGATTATCTCCAAATCCTGTAAACTGTCGTAAAGGATAATTGTAAAATGGCATCAATACATAGCTGCTTTTTTCAGCCTGTAGCAGCCTGATATTCAATCCAAAATTCATTGTGGCTAAAGGGTAAAATCTACTATCTACCGATTCCAATGTTCTGGTCTGAACCACATCTTCATTCAAAGTGCGGAATGAATTTACTGCTGAAGCATCTGCCACAGTTACTTGTCTGGTAAATGAAGTCTCTAACTCTGCCTGCTGATTGAATGCGTAGAAATTGGAGAATCCTGCTTGAACAGACAGGGAGTTAGACCTAGTAATGGGATACTTCAGATAAATTGGAATTTCAACCTGAGTCTGTCTTACAATTATTGTTTCTGTACTTGGAGCTATATTCATAGCTAAGCCAACAGTTGGCCTATTGGAAACATCGCTTTGCTGATTCAGCAAGTTCAAGCCTAAGCCTGACCCCAAAGTCAATTTCCCGGGAAGATCCAAATTCACCATTACCCCCATAGCTAAGGTATTTCCTGAAATTGATTCTCCATTTTGCCTAGCAGAACCAAAACCTGGTGCCACCCCTAATCCATAGGATATTGAAGATTTTTCTTTAGGAATAGGATCAAATTCAGGCTCTTCTTTGATAGCTATTAGCGGCTTGCCTTGTTCAACTTTACTTTCAGACATCAAAGACTCTTTAGCAATCAGGCCACTTGTAGTAGAAATCTCTGATTGGCTCTCTGACTTAATTTCCTCAATATTTTCAGCTTGGGCTATCACTTTTTGAGTGACTTGGGTTTCTTTTGATTTCAAATCACTGATTAGCTCCTTGGATTCTTCTTCCTCTTTAATTGGCTGTTTTGCAGGGGTTTTGGATGCAATGAGAGATTGATTGCTTTGCTTTTCTTTTAGGCCATTTGACTGTTTGGTATTCTTAGATTTTCCTTCTGGGATAACTTCTTGAATACCCTGCGGTTTTCTCTCCGTCTCCACTGAGGAAGGGGTTTTAGAGCCTTCTACACGAGCTTCTTCAATTCTGTTTTCTTCTACGACTTTTTCCGTTCCCTGAGAATCTTCTGCTAATAGGGGACTTTCCAGTTCTGAGTTTGGAAGCAAGAAATAAAAAGTCGCTATCAATAGTAAGCTTGCTGCCACCCCTCCGATCCACCAGAAGAATGGTTTAATTTTAGAAGCTCCCCGCATTTTCTCAAAGCTCTCCCAGGCTCCTATTTCGTAGGGCTGATTGCCTTTTTCCTGATACTTTTTCAGGGAGTCAGCTATCTGTTTGCTCAGCTTATCTTCCTGCATATTCTTTTAGATGTGTGTGAACTAGCTCCCGTAGTTTGGCTTTGGCGCGAGCTAGATAGACCCTGGAAGAACTTTCGGTGATTTGGAGTCTTCCAGCTATTTCTTTATGACTATATCCTTCCACTTCGTAAAGGTTGAATACCAACTTCTGATCATCCGGAAGTTGATTTAATAAGGCAATCAGGTCTTCATAGGCCAAATTACCAATGGCATTTACTTCGTGAAAAACCTCCGTCTGTTCATTGATTTCGAGTTGCTCTCGTATTTTTTTGTTTTTTCTATAGAAATCAATCGAGGTATTCACGGTGATTCGTCTCAGCCAGGATTTTACAGACTGAAACTCATCAAAATTTTTAATCGAACCGAAAAACTTCAGGAAAGAGTCATTGACTATCTCCTTAGCCAAATCCCGATCTTTGGCATAGGAAAGACTTATACCCATGACATAGCCATAGTATTTCTTAAAAAAAAATTCCTCATGTTTTGGTGAGCGCCGTTTGCAACCGGCAATCAACTCTTCGTCAGACCAATTCAATACAAAAGACTTAAAATCCGGGCTTGTCCTTATTCAAACGCTTCTTGTCCTGAAGCAGGTTTCGGTTTATTTTCCTTTTCTGTTATGAGATTGTTTCTAATAGCAGAAGTTTCAATTTCTGGCTTGATAGCAATTTCTTTGATTTCCAATTGATCCGAACCAACTGGAAAAGAAAAGCTACAAAAGAGTAGAAAGACCCCTACTTTCAAAAACAATTTCATATCCTTTTTTTTAGGATACGAATACTAATTATCCAACGCTACACTGATACCATCAAAATGATAAAAAAACTCATTCTCATCAAAAAATATCGCTAATTTCCTACCTGTTTCAGCGTCATAATAAACTGATTTAGAGGACTGAATACCATTTTTATTTTCCTTCATGATCTGAGTGAAAACCCATACAAAAGAATTAGATCTAGCAAAGTATTGAAAATCTGAGTTAGATTTTTCAAGATCAATTTCTCCATCCAATTCGACTTTTTTCTTTAATTCTGAAAAATCAAGAAGATCTATACCTTTTGAAAAAGATGGCCGCAAGTTAATATTTGGAAAGTTGGGTAGCTTTGAAATATGCCCACTAGAGTTAACATAAAAATCAGAGGAGTATTGAGATATTCCTGCTTTTGGATTAGAGTAAGAAAGACAGATTCTATATCCTACTTCACCAGGCTGATAAACTATCCTTCCCTCGGCTTGATTCATTTCATCCGCAACAAATCTATAAATAGAAGAAAGGTACAGCTGCTTTAATAAACCCGGCCCAAATGCATCAAGTAGTTTTGTCTCTACTTTTTCAAGCAGTTCTTTTGGGAGATCCTCCCACTCGCGAAAGGGTCTTGGGTAATATTTTTTATAGATTGGCTCACCACAATTCTGGTAGATGGCTTCTTTACCAAGTCCATTTTGTTTTGGATCAGGCCTGAGTAATACTGTCAGCGTGTCAGATTTCATTAAATCGACCTCTATCCATTCTGGAAGATATTTTGAATGATTGATGCTTAAGAAAAACTGATGATTGGACTTCTCTAAAGGTTGGTCAGACCAGGGTGTATAAGAAAACACCTCTTTTGAACTACGTAAAGAGATGCCAGCAAAGTTGATAAATCCATCTTGTACTAATTCTGCATTGGGATAATTGATGGTCGCACCACTTTCTTTATCCAATATTTTAAAAAATGATTGAGCCTCGACAGAGTTGGAAATTATCATTAGCCAAGCCAATGAAACGAAGATTCTAACATTTTGCATAAGGAAAATTAACTAATCATATTTTCCACTCCAACTAATAGGTTTTGAAAATGGGTCCAGAATTTCATCTAAAATAACTGAAACCTCTCTCCTATTGAGGATTTTATCTGTCCGAAAATCACCTTCCAAGCCCTTCCTTTTCCAAACCTGAGCGATCTCAAGAAAGGGAGTATTCTCTTTTATCATTTCCAAAAAGGCTTGAAACCTTTCTCCCGTCAAGTAATCCCCGGATGCTCCCCAATATTCATTCAAGTGTGGATATACCTCTTTTAATCCTGACATCAATTCGTATTCCGCAACAGGCCTTTCCGGATAAAACCAAGTTTGATTAGCCCATAAATATGGAACCCCTACTCCTTTAAAAATTCCTGTCTCACCTACTTTTTGCATCTCCCTAAACTGCGGGTCTCTTGGATTCATATCCAAAAACGGCATGATATAGGCACCTTGATTCAATAGCCCCCACTGTACTTGCCTAATAGATATTTCGTCTAACTTTTTTGAGTTTTTAGAAGCAATACTTGCCAAGACTCCAGCCGCATGCCCTATCCCCAATACCACCGGCTGAAGCCTGGATGCGCCATTGACAATATTGGAAACAGAAATACTTTTTTCTGCTAAAATTAGAGCGGGATGATTTTTAGGAATCAGAGCACCTAATGGTACATTATAGCTTGGAACTCTAATTTTGATAAAATCGATCTCTGGAGCATTCAAATTCTTTTTATGATGGTGATCTATCGTATAGTCTCCTACTGCCACGCCTGTTCTGTACAAGGCATTAGGAGCATCATAAGGACTTTTTAGATAGGGCAGCGTAAAATCTACCAAGCCATAATATCTTCTAGACTCCCTGTGATAAGGAATCATTGGCAAGTTATCCTCTGTTGGATACTCATCCTCCACAATTCCCAAATGCTTATATCCGAGTTCATTTTGGATATAATAAACAAATCGTAAACTTGTCTGTTTGGCTTTTTCCAGTTCCATTTTTCGTTCCTCGTCACTCAACTCCACTAAATTCACATAGTGATCATTTCCGCAATTCGGCCAATTGATCATGTACTTTCCATTCGGAAGTTTTCCATAAGCCAGCATTTTATCACAGTCTAAAGTTGGGGCGTTATCTGTGATGGGATCAGCATGGGCACAGGCGCAGGCGAACTCATCCGGATCATAATTGTTTGGCTTAGGAATAGTTTGATCACTTCCTTTCCCATAGTCCTGAAGCGTCACTACATAGGTCAGGTCCTGAACAATATCATTCCCATTCTCGGGCGCAAACTCCTCTCCTATTTCAGCCCTGGAATCCATGCCCAATCGGTAAGGTAATCCTAAAGATGCTGCCACATCCCCCAGCTCCGTTGCATCTATCAAAATGGGAGCATTAGCCTTTCGAGTTTGACCATCCCTTTCGTAAACCAAAGTCCATCGATTGTCTTCATATTGGGCTGACTTCCATTCGCTTTGAAATGAAACTCTAAGATTTGGTTCCGAAGCTGCAATTCGTTGAAAAATCTCATTCCCCACTTTAGGCTCAAAAAGTGTATTGGAAACCCAGCCCGTGGAAAGGGCTTGTTGAGAACCATAATAAGCAATTAAACTATCTCTAAATTCACCCCAAATACCTGAAGGCAGCCTGTGATTCCCGTCAATTGCTGAAACACCCGCAGATGTGAGCATTCCTCCTAACCAAGTGGTAGGCTCCACGATTAGAGTTTTACTTCCCATTCTTGCTGCGGCAATACCTGCAGCTGTCCCATTTGCTCCCCCTCCCACAATCAATACATCATATTTTTCCTGAGCAAAAAGAAGGTTTAAAAAGCCAAAAAACAGAAGGCTCAAACAAGTTATCTTTTTCATAATTCAGTTACTATTCATCTGTTTATATTTTGATTTTTAGAGGTCAGATGGAATCTTCGCATTGATTATAATCGTCTCTCTGTGTGTTGCTTACGTCGTGCTCGATTTCATCTGTTTATAAATTGTTTTTTAGATATCAGATAGCTTGTCCCGAACTTGATTCGGGAGAATCTCACTCATTTTCCCATATACATCGGGGCGTCTCTCTGTGTGTCGCTTGCGTCGTGCTCGATTTCATGTTAGATTTATAAAAATGGTTGAGCTGCACCAATCAGGGTCGCATTTTCGCCTAATTCCGATTTTTGACAAGACACTTCCAACCCCATTCTTTGCAAATAGGATTGGGTAAAAGGCAGGAAAAATTTCGATGCATTGGATATTTTTCCTCCAACTATGACGGATTCAGTATGTAATCGAGAAACATAAGGGAATAAAAACTCTCCCAATGAATTCCCAAATTTTTGAAAAATAGATCGTGAAGTTTCAGAATTCACCTCGGGCATCAACAAGTCCTTTACTCCTTCTATTTCCAATCCATATTGTTTTTTTACTTCTCCAATGAACCAAGCCGTTCCCAAATAGTCTTCTGCTATTCCATCCCTAAAAGGAGCTGTCCAAAGCTTTGCATCCTTTACTACCTCTTCCACTTGAATAGCTGAGCCTAGGCCGGTTCCTAATGTTAGCCCCATTAAATTATTATACTTTTTCCCAGCGCCTACCATACTTTCCCCTCTCAGAAAAGCCTCTGCATCATTCATAAATAAGATGAATTCCGAGTCAATGGAAATGGATTGAGCTAATAAGTCTTTCACAGACATTCCAAAAAGACTTTTCAACTTACCTTGGTCCTGAATCAAAGAAATTCCTTGCTCATAATCAAAAGGCCCTGGCATGGCGATACCTAGTTGAATTACCTGTTTCCCATTAGCTGCTTTCTTAATCACTTTAGACCAAGAATCAATTATTTCATCAACTGAGCCAGAAGTATCTACATCTGCTTCAAAGAAGTTGGAAACTTGTGTGTTCCCTGAATTCCAGTTTATCTGCGCTGCTGAAATATGACTTCCACCAATATCGACTCCGATTATTGTCCTCATTCCAAGATTGATTAATTAGTATCGGCAGGATTCAAAGATTTATAAAGAGTAGTAAGTAAAGTTCCTGTGTTATCCTCAGAAAGTTCCCAAAACATGGCCCCTGCCAGTTGATTTTCTTTGACAAATTTCATTTTTGCTTTGATTGATTCTTCATCCTCGAAAGTAATCCAGGTAGAATCCAATGGTGAAAACAGGTAGGGAGCAGAGGCTTTCGTATCCCAAAATCTGCTGTAAGAGGAGTTTTTTGAAAGTGCGTTGATTTGATGATAAGGAAGCCCCATTTCAAAATTTCCAGCTTGAAAAAGACCATTTTCAGCAGAATCTACCCCTTTCCACATCCGTCCATAAAATGGAACTCCCAAAACTAGTTTTTCAGCAGGTATTCCAAATTCGATATGCTCCTTTACTGCTGTTTGGGCTGACCTTCCTTTACTTCCATTGGGATATAGATTTGCATGATGCCCCGTAGTTTGATCTCCGGCAGTATAAAAATCATAAGCCATTATGTTGATGAAATCCAAATACTGTTGAGCTTCTGCCATATTATTGACTTCCAGATATTTTCTAAATCCTCCCGAAGCAATAGTCATCAAATAGTGTCTATTGTCCAATGCTCCAAGAGAGTCCAAAGCTGAACGAAAACTCTTGAGCATGGCTACAAAATTGTCTCTATCTTCTGCTCGGTAAGGGTTATTATCACCGGGCAAACTTGGATATTCCCAGTCGAAATCCAATCCATCCAATTGGTATTTTTTTAAAAATTCAACTCCTGAATCTGTCAATTTCTCTATTCCTTCTGCAGTCAAAACCGCATCAGAAAAGCCTTTGGATCTTGTCCAACCTCCAATTGAAATAAGAATTTTTAAATCAGGATTAACGAGTTTAAGGGATTGTAAAGCAGCTAAATTGGTGCTGTCTTTAGTCTTTCTGTCATCAATATGGGTGACTATCCCATCTTTCACATCTGCAAATGCATAGTTGATATGCGTTAACTTATCTGCAGGGATTTTTTTTGGATTGATATTTTTCCATCCTGCCACATAGCCTACTATGTGGTAATCTTTTTCCGGATAGTCTTGTACTTCTTCTTTGGGAGCACAACTGAAAATCAAAATAGCTAGGAAGATGAAAGATAGTCTCATAGAGATTCAATTTAGAATTAAAAAAACAGAGGCTTTGAAATTCATCAAAACCTCTGTCAAAATTAAGAAAGATGAGGATTAATTTCCTCCGTCCCACCAAACTCTGGTAGCAAATAAATCACCACCCATTCTTGAAGTGGCCGCTTGATAGTTTTCAGGATTAGAGCCGATCTCTGATTCCCAATATCTCAACCTTCTTGGGATAAAATTCCCTTCAAATGCATTAGGATCTTGTGTAGGCGTCAAAGTTGGATAACCCGTCCTTCTCCAGTTGGACCAAGACTCAATGTCGTTCAAAAAGGTAGCTGCCCAATATTCTTCACCTATCAAACGTAACTTATCCTGATTTGATGCCGCTGCAAATCCTCTTCCAGCGATATAGGCAGAAACTTCATTAGCAGGCACTGAGAAGTCAGGATCAAAATATACCCATGAATTGATTGCTGCTGCCACTCCTGCTGAGAAATGAGATTCAGCGCTGGTATTAATCCAGCCTTTTAATGCTGCTTCAGCTTTCATCAGCTCAACTTCAGCATAAGAAATCAAGTAATAAGGGTCTTCCCAATCCAAATATTTCAAATTCAACATAGAGAAATTTTGCTGAACAATTGTAAAACGGTCTAAGGTGCCAGGAGCTACTACATCCCTGATATTTGTTGAATTGTATCCATTTGGCATCCCGATTTGCTCTTCTGGATCTGTTATCCAAGTAGAAGCATTTTCCGGATTTCCTATTCCACCTGTTATGATCATTTTTCTTGGATCATTATTAGCATTCATCCAGTCCATGAAAGTTTTGGAAATCTTACAGTCTCTAGAGTACTTATAGGTATTCCAGTACCCATCATTCAATCCATTTCTATTAACCCCTTGAGGCCCTGGTGCATAATGGATAAAAGCAATATCATCATTGCTGGTAAATGCACCGCTACTATTTGCTTCAGTGAAAACTTCCTGAGCTTTAGTTGGATCTACATTGCTCATTCTCAATGCCATTCTCATCAATAGAGAATTAGCAAACTTTTTCCACTTGGTGATATCTCCACCATAAATAAAATCCTGAACTCCTAAAGGTCTTGCAGAAGAAGAAAATTTATCCCTAGCGGCCTTAAGGTCATCGATCATTTTGTAATAAACTTCCTTTTGTGGCTCATACGCTGGAAACCAGTTTTGCTCACCTTCCAAACCATAACCTGCCTGCGTGTAAGGAATATCTCCATACATATCGGTCATTCTTAATAGGTCAAAAGTTCGAAGTATAGTTGCCGCAGCATTTACATTTGCCTCATTTGGCTTATCCTTGGTTTTTCGGATTACTTCGGAAAAGAGACGGATCACATCGGTGAAATGTCTTTCCATATATGCACCGGAATACTGGGCAGAATAGAAATACTTATCTCCGCTGAAATAGCCCGCAGTAGAAGCTGTATGCTGTATCATAGTCGCTGCATACAACATATTGGCACGGGTATTTTCATATTCCCCTCCGATTCTCAAAGTCGCCAAAGAAAAGAGGTATTGCATGTCGATATCCTCGACTGCATTTTGATTCACGTTTAGGTCAAGTAAGTCCTGTTCGCTACAGGAAGTAGCAAAAAGCAAGGAAGCCAACACCAGACCGGTCATTTTATTTAAAATTCTCATTGTTTCAATAGTTTAGGGTTGAACCGACTTAGAAGTTAGCAGATAGATTAAATCCAAAGCTTCTGTTTGCTGGTACAGAGAAAAACTCCAAACCTTGGGCATTTCCAGAAGTAGTGTAAGCTGCTTCAGGGTCTATGTTAGGAGTGTTTTTCCAAAGAATAGCCAAGTTTCTTCCCACCAAAGACAGTGACAATGACTGGAACGGAGTGCGTTCGATGAATGCTCTCGGGAAGGTATATCCAAAAGAGAATTCTCTCAGTTTGGCAAATGAAGCATCATAGACAATATTCTCAGTCACTTGGGCATATCGCTGCCAATAATTGTCAATCAGGTACTTGGTAGGATCGGAAGGGTCTGCAGGAATTGTCCAGCTTTTAGGAGTTCCTTCAGGAGTCACTCCGGTCACTGTCAAGTTTCCATCACGCCCATTCAGTGTATTTTGATGTAATCCATATTGATAGGCGAAATAGTCTGTTCCTGACATAATTGAACCGCCTTGTCTAAAGTCAATCAAGGCCATTAATCGGAATCCTTTATAAGAGAAAGTATTGGTAAAACCTCCGGAAATTGGATGACGACCCTCAGCAATAGTTTCATAGCCATTAGTTGTTACGGGGAATCCATTAGCATCGTAAACTTTTTGCCCGTTGATTTCCAAATGCTTAAAACCCGATATCATACCCAAAGGCTGACCAACAATGTGTCTGATTCTTTCTCTTCTCGTTCTGGCTTCATCCAAGTTGATAAACTCGATTGGGTCTCCAGCTGCATTCGTTCCCAAACTCAATACTTCAGATTGATTATTGGCAAAGTTGAATGAGATATCCCATCTAAATGCTCCCATAACTGGAGTCGCATTAACCAAGAGTTCAATACCTCTATTCTCCAGCTCACCAATATTAACGGTGGTGGATCCAAAGCCGGAAGTAGCCGAGATTCCAGTGGCAAGGATATCGTCAGAGGTTCTCCTTTTGTAGTAAGCGACATCGATACCCAAACGATTATCCATAAATCGGATATCAGCTCCAATTTCGTATTCGGTAGACGTATATGGTGCTAGGTTTGCGTTTGGAATTGAGCCATTGTTAATCTGCCCTAAATTAGCCCCCAAGTGTCCTGCTCCAACTAGTCCATAAGTCAAGTTCAATGCATAAGGATTCGGGGCTCCACCACCAACTTGTCCCCAGTTACCTCTCAATTTTGCGAAAGTGACAAAATTTGGCATTTCAAGCATGTCAGAAATTACTGCGGAAAGGCCTACTGAAGGGTAAAACAACTTACTATTTGCCGGAGAAAGAGTAGAAAACTGATCCTGTCGTCCTGTTAAATTCAAGAAGATCATGTTTTTATAGCCCACATTTGCTGCAGCGAAATATGAATTGATTCCCAATTCAGAAAAACCGTACCCAAAAGTCGGAGCAGCTACATTCGTCACAGAATGAAAGAAAGGAACTACCAGATCATTTCCTCCACCTCTTTGATTTTCTATGGTTCTTCTCATGATGTTAGAACCCACAAAACCATCCACATCAAAATCCCCGAAGGTTTTATCGAATCCAATTAACAGGTCAGCATTATTTTCCCGAATAGTAGTCATGGTGGTATTGTAGCTACCTCTAGGCTTAAAGGCTGTTCCATATGCTTCAAATGCATATTCGTCTCTTACCTGGAAGTCGGTTCCAAATCTACCTTGAGCATACAACCAGTCTGTAAAATCATATTTCAAAGACATGTTACCCAATACTCGATCTGTTACATCTTCTCTACCCCACTGATACACAGCCCAATAAGGGTTGGTCTGGAAGACGTTAGACTGATATCTTAATTCAGTTCCGTCAGGAAGAGCTCCTGGTTTGTTGGGATCACCTTTGATTACATCCAAGGGAATATTTCCCGGCTTTACCACCATTGAGAAATTAGCATTGCCCGGTGAGTCAGAGAGCCTTGGCCTATTTTCTGCATTTTGCTTTGAATACTGCCCTGTTACTGCCAAGGTAAACTTCCCTTGTTTACTGTTCACACTGATATTGGCAACATTTCTGGTGAAACCAGCATTGGGAACCACGTCCCTGTTGTCCAAATTGGAAAATGAGAATCGATAAGTGGTATTCTCATTCCCTCCAAAAAGGGCAATGGAATTATTCCAGGTTTTTCCCATATTGTAGAAATCGGTAAAATCTTCGCCTAAATAGGAATAGGGTCTTTGTTGCCCATCAAACTGAATGGTCTGCGATCCATCGTACCTACTACCCCAGCCATTATTTGCCGTATTGATAGCCTCGTCTTGTGTCAATGGTTTTCTGCCATCTTGACCAGGACCATAAATTCTTTGGAAGTTAGTCTGATCAACCACACTTTCTACAGTGAAGTTGGAGTTAAATGAAACCCCTACCCCTTTTCTTGCACGACCGGTTTTGGTAGTGATCAAAATTACCCCATTTGCAGCTCTCGCACCGTATAGGGCTGCAGCTGTATTTCCTTTCAAAACAGACAAACTTTCTATATCGTCGGGGTTGATAGCCGCTAATCCATCACCTGCATCATTGCCTCCCCATAGCCCCGCTGAGCCCAGGTTGCCTGATTCAATTGGCACTCCGTTCACCACATATAAAGGTTGATCATTTCCTGTCAAAGAAGATCCACCTCGAATTACAACGCGGGTTGATCCTGCAGCACCGGTGGCTGGAGGAGTTACATTCACCCCTGCCACCTTACCAGTCAGCGCGTTCCCCAAATTGATGGCTCGGGACTCTGTAAATTTGTCTCCGGATAATTGGGTCACGGAATATCCCAAAGCTTTTTTGTCACGCTCCATACCAAAAGAAGTCACCACAAATTCACTTAGGTCAGAAACGTCTTCTGAAAGTGTCACATTTAAAACGGACTGATTGCCAACAGTGAACTCCTTAGACGCATATCCTATAAAGGAAAAGACTAAAACTGAATTCGAATTGACATTGATAGAGTACTTGCCGTCCACATCAGTGGTCGTCCCGGTCTGGTTAGTCTTATCTAAGACTGTTACCCCAGGGATGGGTAAACCATCCGTCTCACCCACGACAGTACCTGTCAGGATGCGATTCTGGGCATAGGCCTGAATACTCAAGAGGAGCAGAAAGGCTAGCCCATACGAGATCGATAAAATTTTTCTCATAGCTGGTAATAAAGGGTTAGAAATAAATTGAATTGGAATTCCGGTCTCCCGGGTTTTTGTGTAACAATTGGCAGCCTACCTATTTTCATAAAATTTGGCCTTTATATTTTATTTCAATTAAAACATCTGATAAAAAACTGATATACGATTCCTTATCTTGTATATCAGACCTAACACGCAACTCTATTCGGTAAAGCTAAAAATTAATAAAAATATTAAAAACAATTCTATGATTTTTTTTAACAAAATTGTATTTCTTTTTTAATTTTTTTTAAAAAGTGTCCGATTATGAAAATTTATTTTATCTTGATACACACCCTTTATCAACAAAAGACTGTTTATTGTATCATAGTAATAAAAATATAAATCCTAGACAGGAGCTTAATTGATTTTAAATTCAGAAATCAAAAAATCTGATTATCCGCTATTCTACCAGTTGCCTTATTTTCTTTGCTTGACCGATTGGATACTTCAACTTCGCTCAGCACAGGCGACCGATGACCCAGCCACGGCTGGCCATAGCCGTCAGTTTAGCAAGCTAAAACCTTGTGGGTGAGTTTATTTATGAACAAAGCGTAGATCCCCATTGGGATCTTTCTTCCTTTTGCTCATATTTGTATAATGTTTTTTTAGTTTA